>Ga0316209_1000157_pt1 | contig 137798 bp, 121 predicted proteins | sample 6monopyrite_MG_FD_204945 | JGI IMG/M metagenome (GOLD analysis project Ga0316209, IMG submission 204945) | Microbial mat bacterial communities from mineral coupon in-situ incubated in ocean water Damariscotta River, Maine, United States -... | ecosystem: Environmental > Aquatic > Marine >... | reverse complement strand
CGTCCATACCCGATCTGGCCATGTCCTCCTTCAACATTCCACTCTCATCACGTAGAAGTCTACGAGATCCAGATCGGCTTCAGCTCCCAAGAATTTCCGCCTATGGGCGAAAGCATGACCGAGGCCCATGATGCAGCCTCAGGGGGTAGGGGTTTGCCGTGCTTCTGAGGGCACGGAGCTGAAGGGTGTATTGCGGAGAGGCGCCCAGTGGACCGGGGTGGACCCGAGAAACTCCCCTTGGCGCCGAGCCGCGTCTTCATCTTCGAAGGCGAGGACCGGAGTCCCCATCACGCCGCGTCGATCGGCTCCGAATACGAACCAGGCTTCGTCTACCGACACCCAGGGCAATGGTGTGGTGTCCAGGTCAGACGGCGTGATCGGACCGCCGAGCCCCTCGACGTAGACCGCAGCGGGTTTCCCCTTGCTGGAGGGGTTCTGCGTGAGGGCTCGAAGCTCTTCGATGCTACACACGAACTCGTGGCTGCCATCTCGGCGGACCACCTGGCCCCGAGGCGCGGGCTGCTCGCCAACGAGCATGCCACACACCGCGCACTCGGCTTCTCCGATTTCCTGAGCCTCCAGCGATGCCGTGGACTCCACCGAGGTGGACCCCGAACAGGCGAACAGGGCCAGCCAGATCAAGCGGTCACCGCGCGGCGACCGGAGAGCAGCCCCCCACCGAGAACAAGAGGAAGTCCGATCCATCCTGCCCAGATCGCGGCCCGGGTGAGAGCACCGGGGAGCGTGACGGCGAGACCGAGCTCGGCGAGGCCATCCTGGCCGACCAGCTGCAACATCTGCTGAGTTCGGAACAGCCCGGCTGGGTTGAGTGTGACCAGCCAGGTGATGGTCTCCTGACCCACAGAGCCATCGGTCATCACCATGATCGCGAGCAGGACGAGGTCGTAGATGAACACCGTGAGGAACCACACCACCACCGCCAAGCTGGCGGCAGTCGCGACGCGCTTGCTGGCCACGGAGATCAGTACACCGATGGATAGGAAGCTGGCCCCCAGGAGCAATGTGGAGGGGACCAGGCCCAGCACGATGCTTCGCTGGCCCGGCTCGAGCAGCAACGACGCCGCCCCGAGGCCCAACCCGATGGACCCACACAGCGCCAGCGCACGACCGAGGAACTTGGCGACCAGCACCTCCACGCGATGGACAGGCAGGCTGAGCAATAGGCCGAGGGTGTGACGTTCGCGCTCGCCCACGATGGCATCGTGCCCGAGGATCAAGGCCACCAGGGGGACCAGAAAGACGATGAGCGTCACCAGACTCGGCGCGGTGACCACGGCTGCGGCGTCCTGTGCGGAACGCCCATAGGCCGCGATGCCGACCGCGAGCATCGCGAACAGGAGGGTGAACAACACCACCCATCGATCGCGGGTCCGCTCCAGCAGCTCGTGGAGGATCAGTGCACGTGCGACGCGTCCGATGACGACCTCCCGATCAGGGCTTCGTAGACCTCGTCGAGGCCCGGACCCTTGCGTACCGTGGGCTCTAGACCCGACTGATCTCGTAGTTGGTCTGGCGTGCCGCTGGCCTCGAGTCGACCATCCACCAAGACGAAGAGCCGATCGGCCCGCCTCTCGATCGTGGCGAGCTCGTGGGTGGAGAGCACGATGCTGCGCCCCGCAGCCCGCCACTCCTCGAGGACCTCCCAGAGCACCGTGATGCCCTGCTGGTCCAGACCCCCGGTGGGCTCGTCGAGGATCAACAGCTCTGGGGAGTGGAGGATGGCGACCCCCAGACCCAGGCGCTGTCGCATGCCCCGGCTGTATCCACCGACCGAGCGTCCGGCGGCGTGGCCCAGCCCCACGCGCTCGAGCACCTGCTCGACCCGCTCCCGGCCCACCCCACGCGCCATGGCGAAGAAGCGCATGACCTGGCGACCGGTGAGGTTCTCGGAGAAGGCGACGGACTCGGGCAGGTAGCCGAGCCGGGCTCGGAAGGACAAGGCGGCGTCATGGCGGGAGTCCGCGACGGTGCGGTCATTTGCGACCACCCGGCCTGCATCGGGGCGCACCAAGCCGAGGATGACCGACATGAGCGTGGACTTGCCCGCACCATTTGGGCCCGCCAGCACCGACACCTCCCCAGGTCGAAATCCGAGGGAGACCCCCCCGAGCGCCCGGACCGGACCAAAACGCACCGCAAGCTCTTCGATCCGTACATTCATCAGCGACCTGCCCGCGGGGGACGCGACACCAACGGCCGCTCGTCCACCACCGTAGCCACCCGAAGCGACGGAAGCCGGTTCTGGAGCTGAGAGAGGATCTCGATGGTGGGGCTGCTGAGCAGCAACACCGCCTGGGGATAGCGATGCAGGAGCTGCGCCATGAACGCGTCGTTGCGGTAGGGCCGGTCTCCATGCCCGTCGGAGTCCTGATCCCAGCCCATATAGTCCGACCAGTAATTGGGCTCCCAGTTCTGGTCGAAGCTCGAGATATAGAACACCTGCTGCCGGTTGCCGATGAAGGCATTGCCCCGCACCTCGTTGCGCTCCGTGCCCGCCCAGATCTTCGCGCCGACCTGGTTGCCCGCGATCCAGTTGTCCTCGATCTGGTTGTCGAGGCTGGAGAAGAAGAACAAGCCCTCTCCGTTGAACTCGACCGTGTTCCGCTTGATGGCCGAATACTGCACATCGCGGAACAAGATGCCCTGGCGCTTGTTGTGGGACGCCGTGTTTCCCGTGACCGTCAGCCCGCGGCTCTCCATCAGCGCGATGCCACCGGAGTTGTTGTTGGCCACGTTGTCCTCGATGACATTGTCATAGGAGAACATGTAGTGGATGCCGTATCGCTGATCGGAGATCTGATTCCCGCGGATCACACTGTCTTCCGTGGCCGACACATAGATTCCGTCCCGCGCTCCCTCGACCGTGTTCCCGCTGACCACGAGCTGCTCGCTGTCGAATAGGTGAATGCCATTGCCCTTGCTGGGCGGGCGCTCCTCAGGGCGACCGATGATGTGGTTCTTCTCGAGGCGAGCCCCCCGCACCTCGTGCAACCAGATGCCGAACAAGCAATCCGAGAGTTCGCTGTCCACTACCACGGTCCCGACCCCAGCCGGACCGACCCAGATGCAGGAATCCGGACCCCGAAGATCATCCCCACTCCCGCGGATCTCGAGGTTGTCGATCACCACTCCAGGACCCTCGACCACCAAGGTAGACCCCTCCTTGCCCACGAGCACGCCCCCTCGGGAGGTGAGGGTGATCGCCTTGGAGACCCGGACCGGCCCCTCCCAGTCTCCCGGGCCGAGCACCACGATATCGCCCGCTTCTGCACGGTCGACCGCGGTCTGAATCGACCCGGTATCGGTTCCCACGACGATCTCCGCCCCAAGAGCTACCGCGACCAGCAGAACCGGGCTCACTTCGCGGCCTCGGACCGCTCCCGCTTACGACGGGCTCCGACCAGGGGTGGACAGACCTCATCGTCCCTCCAGTTGGCCTCACATTCCCAGCAGTTCAGGCACTCCCGCGGATCGATCGTGCCATCGGGCCGGATGGCTCGGGGCTCACAGCCCCGCGCACAGATCTTGCATTTCGAGCAGAACCCGCGCCGGTAGGGGCTGGAGATCCGCACCGAGCTGGGTACAGCGATCGCCGCGCCCAGCGGACAGAGGTAGCGACAGAAGGGCCGGTAGGTGGTGAAGGCAGAGGCGAAGAGCACGAACCACCAGAGGATCAGCGCGGGATGGCGGGTCCACAGGGGCACGAAGAAGGTGGACTTGAAGGGCTCGAACTCCGCCATCCGCTCACCGAGCTCGGCATCGAAGAGGAAGGCGACCAGCAGGACCGCGAACACGCCATAGCGGATGTATTTGGCGCGGTGATGCCAGGTGTCGGAGAGCTCGAACTCCGGCAACCCGAGCTTGCGGCCCAGCTTGAACGAGAGCTCATTCATGGCCCCATAGGGACACGCCCATCCGCAGAATACACCCCGACCCCAGGTGACGATCATCAGCGCGATGAAGATCCACGAGACGAATAGAACGGGGTCGGAGAGGAACAGAGCCCAGTCCCATCCGTTCTTGGCGCTTCCGAGGATCGTCAACACCTGGGTGACCGACGGCTGGACGTGAAGGATCAGCCCCAGAACCACGAAGCTGAATGCCTGTGTGCTGAGGTGAAGCCGCCGCAGTGTGCTCATCTTCGCGGTGGAGAACCTGCGGAACACGAACACCAGCGCGATGAGGCCGAGGTAGACCGCGACGAAGGCAGCCTTGGTCCCGCCAAGCCTCCAGGCATCCCGCCAGACGGCGGATTCAGGGTCCGGCCCATCGAGCTGGTACACCGATGAAGGGGCCCGAAATGTGGTCTGGAAGGACTGGAAGTCGCGCTGGAACGCCCCCCGCTCCGTCGCATACGCGCTCCCGATGAACACGAAATCGAAGGATCGACCGGGGTCGAGCAGCCCATCTCGGGAGACGAACAGACCCCCTTCCCAGAACTCCGGTGCGCCCTCTACCCGGGGGGTGTCGAGCTTGTCGTAGTCCATGTCGCGGAAGGAGACGGTGCGCAGGCCCTGCTCGAGCCGGAAGCGGTCGAAGAGCCCACCGCGCACGAAGCCAGAGCCCTTGAATGAGTAGCTGCCCGCGTTGTAGACGACGAACAAATGCTCCCCGGGCTCGAGCTTGCCCATGGCCCAGTTGTAGGTGCCCTCGCCCAACAGCGGGATGCCAATCTGGGGCACATCCGCGATGGTGAACCAGAGGTCGACGAATAGCCGCCCATCCTCGTCGGGGGGCAGGCCCATATCCTCCTGGGTGACCACGAGGTGACCCAGCGCATCTTCGCCGACCATCTCAGGCCAGGTCCAGGGCTCGTCCTCTACGAAGTGACCCGGGACCCGTGCGGTCACCTCGATGACCCCGACATCCTCGCCGATGGCGCGAGCGGTCTCCATCAGGGTCTGGCTCTCGGCGAGCACGGTGACCGTCGCCCCGCTCACGATGTCGATGGCGGTATGCTCCGTCGAAGCGGAGCCCCCCACCACGATCTTCTCGTCCGCACGGGCCCCCACATGCTTGGACACGAAGTCGTGGAGCTTCTGCTCCGGAATTCCGACGAGGAGGATGGGCTCGGAGTGGTGGACCACCCGAGCTCCCGCGATTCTACCGTCGACTCCCAGCCCGACCACGGTGACCAGCGGCTTCCCGCTGTATCCCATGGTGTCGACGATCTCGGTGGAGAGCCCGACCCAGCCGATGATCTCACCGGCTGCGTCGGTCCCGACCGCATAGGGCTTACCTTCGGGGACCTCGAAGTTCACGGCCCCTGGGAGGACCTCCGTGCACGGATCGGAGGCGCAGCTCAGCCCCTCCGAGCGGTGGTCGTTCCGCCCGGTGATGTGCTGTGCGCTGGGGGTCGCGAGAGCCACGACCGTCCAGAGCAACAGGAAGAGAGCCGACATGGCGTCCTTCTTTTGTAGTGAGAGCCGCTACTTCTCGACGATCAAGCGGCCCCGCATCTCGAGGTGCAGCGCGTGGCAGAACCACGGGCAGTAGTACCAGAACACGCCGGGATTGGGCACGGTGACCGTAATGGACTGTGTATCCTGGGCGTTCACCAGCATGTTGCAGTCGTGTCCAACGAGGCAGAACCCGTGGGAGAGGTCCTCCACATTATCCTGATTGGTGCAGATGAACTGAACCGTGTCACCCGCCTTGATCCGAATCTCGGTCATGCCGAAGTTCGGGGCGAGGCTGGTCATGTAGACCCGCACGGACTTGGGACCCTTGCGGATCACCTTGTTGTCCTTCATCAGGTCGATGCCGTCTTCCTTGGCCCATTCCGCGTACATCTTGAACCGGGGGTCCTTGCGATTCTGGACCTTCTCCGGGTGAATGAGGTCCTTGGACACGATGACCGCGTCGTGCGGCTCTGAATAGGCAGCGCCATCATGTACGAGCCGGGGTTTATCCCCCGAGATGTCGAGCAACTGGTCGTTCTCGGGACGAAGCGGCCCGGTGGGCAGGAAGCGGTCCTTGCTGAACTTACACAGGGCGACCAGCCACTTGCCATCCGCATCCTTGGTCTCCGACATGGACGCGTTGGTGTGACCGACCTGGAAGTGCACCTCGACCTTGTCGATGATGGGATCGACATCGGCACCGCCGAACTGCTGGATGGCTTTGTCGATATTCCACTTGGTCATGACCGAGTCGATGAAGATCGAGGTGTAGGCATTGCCCCGACCGTCGAAAGCCGTGTGCAGCGGCCCGAGTCCGACCTCGGGCTCGGCGACGACCGCATCACGGGGCTTGATCTTGCCCGCGAAGATGTCGTCGAGCTTGCTGATATCCACGACCGAACAGGTGGGGGAGAGCTTGCCCGACACGATGCCGTACTTGCCATCTGGGCTGATGTTGATCCCGTGGGGGCTCTTGGGCACGGGGATGCGCTGGACATACTCATTGTCGCCGCCACGGGCGTCGATGACCTTGTCGAAATCCCCGACCGTGATGACCTTTCCGGCGTCTACGGCCTTCTGGATCGCGCCGAGGTTGAACACATAGAGCCAGTCCTGATCCGCCCCCATCATCTGCTCGAGGGTGACCCCTCCCTCGGAGTTGTAGCAAGTGGCAAAGCTGTACTTGCCCTCGTAGTCCGTCGCGCAGAGGTCCATGTTGCCATCGACCATGACCTGCCACTTGACCGTCATCGTCTCGCCGTCGATGGCGGTGTGCATCGCCGCGTACTTGCTGGGGTCGTCCAGATCGCGACCATCATTGGGCATGGGCGTGCGGAACTCGGAGTTGCACAGCACCAACCCGGTCTTGTGACGCTGGGGGAAGATGCCGTGGGTGCCCTGGGCGTTGGGAATCGACACGATCGCGTCGACCTCCATCATCTTGCAACCGACCCGCGCCAGACGGGCCGATGCCTTGTCATTGACGTAGATGTAGCGGCCATCGTAGGTGCCGTTGGTGTAGGACAGATGCACATGGTGGGTGTCGCCCGAGTGCGTTCCCTTGAGCAGCTGCTTCGACCAATCGGTCGCGCCCCAGCCGGTAGCGGCGTCGCGGTTGAACACCGCAATACGCTTGAGCTCGCGCATCGACGGGATGCCGAGGATGCGGATCTCGCCGGACTGACCGCCGGACCAGAATCCATAGTAGTCATCCATCTCGCCCGGCCCGACTTCGGCGGACAAGCCCTCCTTCGTATGACCCTCCGTAGCTGGCTTGGCAGGGGGATTACCGCCACAGGCTTCGAGGCTCCAGGCCATCGCGCCTCCGCCGACCAGAGCGGCAGCTGTGGTGATGAATTGACGACGACTCCCGTCTTCGGGGGTCGGGGTGCTGTCTTCGGACATGGCTTGGAGCCTCCGTTGGGGATCCGACGACTATGCAAGTACCGAACCAATTCGGAATTCCAGGTTCCAAAGCGAACTCCGGAATTTTTAGTGCGATTTACCACAGAGTATCTGGAGGTTTTCGCACTATCGGAGGGCTAGGGCTCGTCGAGCAGCGCCTCGAGCCACTCCGCCTCCTCGCGGTCCAGACCGATATCGTTGCAGAAGCTCTTGATCTCTTCGTGGGTCGCGGTCTCGAGTTCGGGTTCGACCACCCGCGGCGGAGGAAGCTCACAGGGAGCCAACCACGGAAAGACCTGGGCGATCGCGGTTCGCTCTCCACAGGAGAGCTCTTCGAACTCGGCCTCGCTGCTGGGTACGATGGTCGTGCGCCCGCGCAGATGGGCCTCGAGCTGGGTGCCGGGATCGGCGGGGCAGGTGGCCTCCCACTGCTGGGACGGGTTCCACGCGACCCCCACCACCCGAGCCGCTTTGGGCAGATCCTCCAGCGCACGAAGCTCGACATGACTCGTCATCGGGCGGTCCAGGACACCGGCGATAGGCAGCAGGAGCCGGTTGCTGAGCCGATCCCCGCCGCGGGTGACCAGCATCAGGGCGACCCCCTGCACCTCGGCACCGTCGCCTTCGGGCGCAAGATGCACGCTGACGAACACGCGGTCGGCCTCACGCCGTTCGAGGTTGAGCTGAAACTGCAGCGCCATGCCTGATGCATAGCAGGTACAGCGGTCTGTGGCGCGATACAACCGGCTCCATGCTCCGTTCCATCCTGCCGCTATGCCTCTTCGCATGCGCCCCGTCGCCTCCCCCGGTGATCGAGGCCCATCGCGGAGCAGACGGGTACTACCCGCAGAATAGCCGCACCGCGATGCTCGCTTCGATGGACGATGGCTATGCCGGGCTCCACCTCGACGTCGCGCTCACAGCCGACGGGGTCCCGGTGCTCGCCGCAGATCCATGGGTGCAGCCGACCTTGTGCGAGCGGGTCGATGGCGAGCCCATCGCCGAACGGGTGCGCATCGATGGTCTCAGCCTCGAGCAACTCCAGCAGAGCTTCCTCTGCGGCGGCCTTCCCAATCCCGCCTTCCCCAACGCCGCTGTGCACGCCGACACGGTCATGACCCTCGATGAGGTCATCGAAGCGCTGCGGTTCAGCGAGGCGAGCATGGAGATCCACATCGAGGCGCAGTTCGAGCCCGGATGGACCGCATCGGCCGATGCCTTCGCCGATGCCGTGCTCTCCCGGTGGTTCGCCGCCGACCCGCCCCAGCGCTTCTACATCGGCGCCAACACCGCAGAGGCTGTAGGGGCATTCGAGGGCTGGGGAGACGCGAATGCCAAGGATGTACCCACCCGCCTGACCTGGCCGCGCACCGAGCCCGGCATCGACCGACCCGATGAAGAATCCCTCCGGGACCTCCGGGCGAGCCTCGGCCTCGAGAGCCCGCTGAGACTCGCCGAAGAGGCCGGAGCGGACGGCCTGAACCTGTACTGGGAGTTCACCGAGCGAAGCACGGTACAAGCTGCAGCAGACCAGGGCCTGCGGGTCGGCCTATGGACCCTCGACAGGCCCGTGGAGCTCTCTGTCCACGCACGCTGGCCGGTGCACACCCTCGTCGCCAGCTACCCCGGAGATCTACCGTGATCGCCGTGATCTTCGCAGCCTGGGCTGGCTCCCCGGCCCCCGTGGTCTTCGACCGCATCGACCTGATCTCCGAGGATCCCGGTCGCTGGCTGCTCGACGAAGCCCCCCGGATGACCGCGCTCCCCGGCGCTACCGGCGTCCGCTGGGCCCGACAGATCAAGCTCTCCGTGGCCATTCCCCGGGCCTCCCTCGTGCTCGGCGCCTCGCTCACTTCCCAGTCGGTCTCGATCCGACGGCCTCTCACCCGGCGCGCGCCGATCTATGCCCACGGCGGACCCACCCTCGCTCTGGGCCTTCCCCGAGGGGCTCTCGTCGGGGTCGAGGCGTGGCGCGGGCCGGTGCGATTCGGACTCGGACTCAACGTGCTGTCCAGCGCCACCTGGGCCCGACCGGTGTACGACTCATGGGCAGTCGTGCCGGGAATCGGAGTAGGAATCGGGCAGCCTCCCGCCCCGTTCTGACCGCCCTCCGAGCCGTCCTGCTGCGACCCCAAACCGTGGTACCGTAACCCTATGAGCGGCAAAGACGAGACTCCCGACTACCTCAAAGGCGTAGACCAAGTCGGCTTCAACGAAGCCGACAACTTCACGGTCAAGACCGCGGAGGCCGGTCCGCTCGGGCACAAGGCCTATAACAAGCACCACGATGACGACGATGACGATGACGATGACGATGAGCTCGGGCCTGGATTTCGGGTGCCCTGGCTACTCATCCTGCTCGCGGTTGTCGTGATGGGTGCGCTCGCCAGCCTCGGCGTCGCTGGGATCGTTGCGACCGGTACCTGGATCGCCGATCAGGACCGCGCTGCCCTCGCCGAGGGGGGCCGGCTCGCCAAGACCATCCAGGAAGAGCGGAAGATCGTCGATGAGCTCGGCAGTCAGGGGGCCAATCGGCGCACCCTCGCCGAGATGTACACCGCCATCGAACCCGCAACCGGCCACGACCGCGGCCTCAAGGCGCTGCTCTTCGCGGTGCAGGTCGACGAAGAGGTCGCGAGCATCGGCGATATCCGGGGCACCCGCGTCGAAGATCGGCACAAGAAGATCGCCATCGCCCAGCAGGCCTATGTCGATACCCTGCGCGCCTGGGACTCCGCCGCCAACAACCCGATCGGTCGAATCGCTATCGGGGTGGGCCTGGCGGAGGCCCCTCCCGTCCACTGATCCCTATTCCGGTCGCACATCGTTGATATCGGGGGCCTTGAACCGAAGCGACAGCTGGAAGGTCCAGTCGATGGGCTGGGTGAGCCGATTGGTGGGCGCCTGGATCCCGATGTCGATGCTGCCGTCTGGGTTGCCCGCTCCCGCACCGAGGGAGATGTAGTTGATGCCCTCGTCGTAGCGCCAGCCCGTCCGGAGCGCGGAGGTCGCCGACGGGCTCAGCTCGAGCCCGGTCGCGAGGAGCAGGGGCTTGCTGCTGTCGATGCGGGCGCCCCCGTCCACCGAGAATGCCGCGATCCCGAGCTCGCCGAGCCACACGCCGCCGAGGACTTCGAGCGGCCGCTCCTGACGGGGGTCGGCGATGGGCAGGAGGTTGCGTCCCGTGAGCCCGATGGAGACGCGCGGATCGGGCCGGTAGGCCAGGCCTGCCGTGAGGTTGCCCGTGGTCCCTTTACCGCCGCGCTCGTTGTTGAAGAAGGACAGCGCCCCGCCGATCCCCCCGACGAAGCGCCGATCCGTGGTCGGGATACCCAGCGCGAAGTTGACCGTGTTGGTTTGCTTGAGGTTGGAGATCTCCTGGCCCGCAACAGACCACCCCGGGAGCTCTGCCTGGGTGAGGGGTGGGTTGAACCGATCCCCCGAGTAGGCCATGCCGAAGGCGACCGAGCTGGTGACGCTGTCGATCGCGGTGGCCTGCCAGTGGACGCCCCGCCCGCCATAGCTGAAGGCACCCCCGAAGTTGTAGCGCTTCTCCGTGCCGATGATCGCGGGATTGCCCGTGATCCCACCGGTGGCGTACGGGTTGGCTGTGGTCGTGCTGCCGAGAGCAAGGGTGTCCGCGCCCTCGACCCGATCGAGAGCCCAGGCGCTCATGAGGAACAGGATCATAGGGCGGACGTAACTGCCATCGGTGGGCTACGCCCGCGAAGCGCACGCTCCAGCGCCCGTCGAGGGAGAATGGGACGCTTCCGCAGCAGGGCCTCACGGGTGATGCCCGGCTGATGGGTGCGAGCGAGCCAGGTCTCGTGGCGGATCCATCGGTCCACCTCCGCTCGGGGCGGCAACGCCGAGAGCGGGATGACCGTGTGGGCGACCCAGCCATCCGGACCCCGCAGGACCCGGGCCGCCATCGCCGTTTGCACGGGAAGCTCCCCGAGGATCCGCACCGGCCCCTCCGGCTGATACTGCGCTCCGAGCCCGGTCGCGTCGGTGATCGTCGCGCGGTCTCCGCACACCGAGTCCACCCGCCACAGCGTCCAGGGCGCCAGCTCCACCTCGTGCAGCGCTGCCCGAAGCTCCGCGCTGGGCTGGGGTTTGCCCCGGCACCAGATCTGGAAGCTGTTCTTGGGCCAGTTCTCGGTGCGAATAAAGGCCGCCCCCGCCACCGCTGCCAGCCGGAGCGGTGCAGAGGCGAACAATGAGGCGGGCCCGAGCACCGCATCGACCGCGTCGACCCCCGCCGCTGGCCAGGGATCGAGGGTGATGCGCGCGAGCTCCCGCAGGCTGGGGAGAGTGGTCGCTCCTGTGGGCTTGTTGCGATCGAGGAGCTCCGGACCGGTGAGCCCAGCTCGAGCCGCTTCCTCGGCGAAGTCGCCCTCCGAAGCGTGCCCGGTTCGCCAGCGATCCCAAGCCTCGAAGACCGCTCCAAAGCGGCCCTCGAGATCCAGGGAGGACCAGCAGGCGTCGTCCCACGGATCGCGCGTGGAGGGCGCTCCGGGCCATAGGATCGTGGTCGGTTCGGGCAGCATTGCTCCTCTGTGATATGAATCCGCGCCTCGGAGGTCCACATGCACTCTCTAGACGACAAGACCCTAGCGGGCTTTCGACTCCTCATCGCCGTCGCCAAAGCCGACGGAAAGATCGCCCAGGAGGAGCTCGATGCTCTTCGGGATAGCTTCGCCGAGAACGCCGCCCTCGTCGAGCAGCTTCTCCACGAAGACATCGACGTCGATGCCCAGATCGCTTTCCTCGAGACCCCAGCGGAGCGCGAGCGCGTCTACCGCTCAGCCTTCGCACTCGCCCATGTCGACGAGCATATGGCTCACGACGAGGTGAATATCCTCGAGAAGATCTGGCCCGAGCACACCGAAGACAGCCTGCTCGAAGAGGTGCTCGGCGAGGTCAAAGACACCCTGCTGCCCTCCAGCATCATGCCCGTGGCCGACCCCGCACGCCGCCAGGACGAGATCGACCACGACACCCTCAAGTACGCGATCATCTCGGCCATCGTTGGGGCCACTCCCATCCCGGGTGTGGCCATCATCGCCGATGCAGCGGTGATCGGGATCCAGGTCAAGCTCGTACGCGACATCGGGCAGTACTGGGGCCACACCGTGGACGGCGCCGCGGCCCGGTCCCTGCTCGGCTCCGCCGCCGGGGGATTGGGAGTCCGGGTCGCTGTCAACAACCTCATGCGCTTCGTGCCCGGCTGGGGCTCCGCCTTCTCTGCAGCGACCAGCTTCGCCACCACCTACGCGATCGGCCGCGTCGCAAACAGCTACTTCTCCACCGATCGCGATCTGGACGAGAACGCCATGCGCGAGTTGTTCAAGAAGGCCAAGCTAGAAGGGCAGGGGGTGTACGCCTCCAAGAAGGATCAGGTCGAGGCCATCAAAGAAAAGCACGGCGATGCTCTGGACGATCTCACTGCACAGGCTGGCGACAAAGCCCTCTCCCACAACCAATATGGGCGGGCCGTGCTCGACACGATCGACCTCGACGCCGACGAGCTATGACAGCCCACCTCTGTTTAGATCCCCGTCGCCTTGACACCTTCGGGACGCCAGCCTAGATCGGCAGGGTTGTGTCCCGCGTGCGCGGGCCCAGGAGCATCCAAATGTTCGCGATCATCGAGACCAGCGGTAAGCAGTACCGCGTCGAAGAAGGCCTCACCATCACCGTAGATCGTATGGACGTAAACGAGGGCGACACCATCTCTCTCGACCGCGTCCTGCTCGTCTCCGGCGACGGCGTGAAGGTCGGAACCCCCACCGTCGAGGGCGCTACCGTGACCGCAAAGGTCACCGGGCATCCCCGTGGCGACAAAGTGACCACCTTCAAGTACACCGCACGTCAGCGTACGCGGCGTCGGGTCGGTTTCCGTCACAGCCACACCACCCTCGAGATCACAGGAATCAAGGGCTAAATCATGGCACATAAGAAGGGACAGGGTTCTACCCGAAACGGTCGCGACTCCAACGCTCAGTACCGTGGCGTCAAGCGCTACGACGGGCAGGTCGTCAACGCCGGCAACATCCTGGTTCGCCAGGTCGGCACCAAATTCCACCCCGGCCGCAACGTCGGCTGTGGTCGCGATCACACGCTCTTCGCCCTCGCCCCAGGCAAGGTGAAGTTCGAGATCCGGAACAACCGCAAGTTCATCTCGGTCTACCCACCCGAGTAGGCTCCGCGCTCAGCGCGCGGAGCACCACCTGAGTCGAGTGCATCGTGCGTTTCATCGATGAGATAGAGATCTTCGTCTCCTCCGGAAAGGGAGGCGACGGCTGCATGTCCTTCCGTCGGGAGAAGTATGTGCCCCGTGGCGGCCCAGATGGCGGCGACGGGGGCAAGGGCGGAGATCTGATCCTCCGGGCGACGATTCGCCGCAACACCCTCGTAGACTTCCGGCGCAACCGGCTCTATGCCGCTCAGCGCGGCCAGAACGGCCAAGGCAATCGGATGGCCGGCGCCCGGGGCGAAGCGCTCGTGCTCGACTGCCCCATCGGCACGGTGGTCTTCGATCTCGACACCGGAGAGGTTCTGGCGGATCTCGACGAAGACGGCGCCTCCTGGCGGATCGAGGGGGGCTCGGGCGGGCTCGGCAACCCGCACTTCAAGAGCGCCCGCAACCGGACCCCGCGCAAGTCCACTCCGGGCAAACTCGGAGTCGAGCACCACATCCGGCTCGAGCTGAAGCTGCTGGCCGATGTGGGGCTACTCGGCTTCCCCAACGCCGGCAAGAGCACGCTCATCTCGGTGATCAGCGCCGCACGTCCCCGGGTCGCGGACTACCCCTTCACCACCCTGGTCCCCAACCTCGGTGTGGTGCGCGTCGACCATGGCACCTCCTTCGTCGTGGCCGATATTCCCGGGCTGATCGAAGGGGCCTCCGATGGGGCGGGTCTGGGCCACCAGTTCCTCCGTCATGTCGAGCGCTGCAAGGTGTATGTGCACCTGGTCAGCGCAGACGCAGAAGAAGGCGTCGTCGAACGCTGGCGCACCCTCAACCGCGAACTCAGCCGCTACGCCGCGCACCTCGCAGAGCGGCCGCAGATCGTAGTGCTCTCGAAGACCGATCTCCTCGAGGACGCCACCGAAGCCATCGCCAAGCTCGAAGCGGCCGCTGGTTCCCCCGTGATCGGGCTCTCGGCTCCACTCCACCTCGGTACGGACACGCTCATTCGGCGTATCCTGTCAGTGATCCAAACACCGGCCGACTGAAGACCGCTCGCCGGCCGCCACTCGAGCCAGCGAAGATGAAGAGGCAGAATATGGAAACAGCCACCGATCCTCTACAACTCGCAGCCGCGCTCGCTCAGGCGGCGGCAGACACCAAGGCCATGGATATCGTGGTCCTCGATATGCGCGGTCTGGTCGACTACACCGACGCATTCGTGCTCTGCTCCGGCCGCAGCAGCCGCCAGGTTGGCGCGATCGCCGATGCCGTCCGCGCCAAGGTCAAGGCAGACTTCGGCGTCCGCCCGATGGCCGTCGAAGGCAAGGCCACGGGCAAGTGGGTCCTGGTGGACTTCTCCGATGTCGTGGTCCACATCTTCGAACAGTCGATGCGCAGCTTCTACGACCTCGACGGGCTGTGGGCCGACGCCCCCCGACTCGAGGCCCCCCCCGGCGCCGAGCCCGAAGAGCCCCGCTTCTTCTGATGGTCCGACTGGCGGTGCTTGGCGTGGGTAAGAGCCGGTGCAGCTGGGCGGATGCCGCGGTCGCCGACTACAGCAAGCGACTCAAGCGCCACGGAAAGCTGGACGTTCGTATCGCCAAGCCCGAGCGCTTCAAGGGCAATATCGAAGCGGTACGCGCCGCCGAAGCGACTCGCCTGCTCAAACTCGTGGGGCCCCGCGAGGTCCTCGTCGCTCTCGATGAGCGGGGCGAAGACCTCGACTCCCACGGGTTCGCTGCCCTGCTCGATGCGCTCAACCTCGACGGGACCGTGGTGTTTGCCATCGGCGGGGCCTACGGCCTACACGAGACGGTGCGCAGCGCAGCCCGTCGCACCGTGCGGTTGTCCAACCTCGTGCTCAACCACGAGGTGGCCAGGGTGGTGCTCTACGAGCAGCTGTACCGCGCGGTCACGATCAACAAGGGAATCCCGTACCACCACTGAGTGGAGGCGCCGAGTCGGCAGGCACCCGGCTCGAGGGCGCCGGCCCAACCGAGGACGTGTACTTCTGTACACGACGAGGGTAGGGCCAAGTTCTCGACGAAATAGGCCGAAGGATCGGTGCCCTACGCCTCGGCGATTACAGTACCCGAGTCGATCTCGGCACCCTCGTCCAGCAGCGCCGCGGCGGCTTGCTGGACCTTGTTGAACACCGACTCGTCCTCGATGTAGCTGAAGAACTCGTTGCCCTCATCATCCTCTCCGTAGAGGAAGAGGAAGAGCTCGAGCTCGTCGCCCGCATCGTCCTCGAGCTGCTCGACCGGAGCGAGCACCGCGTAGTCCAGATCATCGACCTGGAGCACGGCGAGGATGGCCGCAGTGTAGGTGACGCCTTCCTCGTCTGTGAACTCTACGACCTCGAGCTCATCGCTCTCGTCGAGTTCGTCGACATGCCCCAGCCCATTCTCTCCATCGATTTCACCCATGGTTCGCCTCGAATTCCTTCATGTAGTCGGAGAGAGCCGTCACGGCTCCATCCGTCTGTGCGTTGTAGACGCTCGCTCGTAGCCCGCCGACGGACCGGTGGCCCTTCAGTCCCACCATTCCGCATTCTGCAGCGCCTTGCCAGAACGCCGTGTCCAGCGCTTCGTCCCCGGTGGTGAAGGTGATATTCATCGTGCTTCGACTGGCAATATCGGCCTTCCCACGGAACCGCTCCGAGCGGTCGATCGCCGCATAGATGGCGTCGGCCTGAGCGCGGTTCTTCGCCTCCATCGCGACCAGGCCCCCGTTGGCCTCGAGCCAGGCTGTGACTCGCTCGATCATGTAGATCGCGAAGGTACAGGGCGTGTTGTACATCGAGCCCTTTGCGACATGGATCCCGTACCGGAGCATCTCCGGAAGGTCGGGGTCGCAGCGGTCGAGCCAGTCGCGGCGGAGGATCACCACCGTGGTTCCCGAAGGGCCCATATTCTTCTGAGCGCCCGCGTAGATGAACTGGAACTTCGAGCCGTCGATGGGCCGCGACAGGATGTCCGAGGACATATCGCACACCAGCGGAGCCGAGGTCTGGGGAATGTGATGGAAGCCCGTACCCGCCACGGTATTGTTGGAGGTGTAGTGCAGATACACCGTCCCGTCTGGGGCTTTCGGCAGCTCGCCCGGTCCGGGGATCCGATCGTAGCCCGTCTGCCGGCTCGAGAAGAGCACATCGACCGCGCCATAGCGACGGGCCTGCTCCATCGCTCCGTAGGACCAGGTGCCCGTGTCTACATAAGAGGCTCGCCCCCCGCGCAGCAGATTCATCGGGAGCATGAAGAACTGAGTGCGGGCCCCGCCGTGCAGAAAAAGCACCTCGTAGTCATCCGACAGCCCCATCAGGCGCTTGATCCGCTCCCGAGCGCTGTGGATCACCTCGTCGAATAGAGCCGAGCGGTGAGAGCATTCGACAATGCCCATGCCGCTGCCCCCGAAGTTCCACAGGGCCTCCTGGGCTTCGCGGAGCACGGGCTCGGGCAGGACACCCGGCCCCGCAGAGAAGTTGTGGATTCGGTCGGTCATTGCCTCTCCATCAGGGTCACGCACGAGCTGTGCAGGACCTGTTGTAGTCCGGTGATCATCGCCATTGCACCCGCAGACACGGCCCCATCGAGCCCGATACGCGCCGTGGCCGCACCCCCGCCGACGAATACCGTGTTCTCCATCTCGCCCACATTCCGGCCATCGGCCCGGAGAATGCCCAGCACCTCGGCCAGCACCCCGACCCGATCGAGGTGCCGCACCACCAGCGCATGGGTGGAGGCGCTGCGGGTGGACAGGTTCACGCAGTTGGGCACGCGACCCGTCGAGCGGAACTCCTCGACGATGCGGCAGGCCTCATCGGCGACGGCTTCCTGAGCCTGCGCGGTGCTCGCACCGATGTGGTGGGTGGCCACGACCGAGGGGTGGGCACAGAGTGGATGGGTGAACTCGGCCTGCTTGGCGGCGGGTTCGCCCGAGAAGACATCCAGGCCCGCCCGGAGCTGCTTGCTGTTCAGAGCGGCGAGCAGCGCATCTTCGTCGACGACATCCGCCCGGCTGGTGTTGATGAAGATCGAGCCGTGGCGCATCGCGTCGAACACGCTGCGCCCGATCAGGCCCTGGGTTGCGGGGGATGCGGCGAGGTGCACCGAGAGTATATCGGCCCGAGAGGCCACATCCTCGGGCCTCTCCGCGCGCTCGACCCCGAAGAGAGCTGCCCGATCGGCGTCCAGCGAGCGGGACCAAGCCACCACATGCATTCCGAAGGCCCGAGCCCGAACAGCGACCTGCTGGCCGATACGCCCCATACCCAGCAGGCCCAGGGTGCGGCCCTTGAGCCCCGCAGCGCGGCTGTATTCGCCCTTGTTCCACACCCCGCGACGGGAGTCCTCCGCCGCAGCGGCGATGTGTCGATCCACGGCGAGGATGAGCCCCAGGGTGAGCTCGGCGACTGCGTCGGCGTTTCGGCCCGGGCAGTTGGCGACGAATACTCCCCGAGCGCTGGCTGTGCCCAGATCGATGGTGTTCACACCGGCCCCTGCGCGAACGACCAGGGACAGTGAGGCCGACTGGAGCACTTCTGCCGAGACCCGCGTGGATCGGACCACGAGGACCTCCGGCTCCCACTCCTGGACCACCGCGAGGAGTGAGGAGCCCTTCACAGCGGGCTCTACTCGCACCTCGAAGCCCGCAGAGGCCAATCGTACCCGCGCGCGGTCGACCAGCTTGTCGGCGAAAAGGACCCGCATCCCACCTCCCAGCGCCGAACGGTAACGCATGGCTGCTATGCTTGCCGGGTGCAGCGACGGATCCTCATCGTGGACGACGACCCCATCGTATTGAAGGGGATGCGTCGGGTGCTGGAGCGAGCGGGTTGGGACACTCAGACCGAGTACCGAGCCGCCGACGCACTGGTGCACCTCAAGTCCGACACGCCGCCGGATGCGGTCATCGTCGACTACGACCTGGGCGACCACACCGGCCTGGTCGTGCTGCAGTGGATGCGCGACAACCTGCCATCTACGGTCCGTATCCTCATGACCGGCCACGATGACCTGCCCCTGGTGGTCGCGGCCATCAACCGCGGCGAGGCCTTCAAGATCCTCCGCAAGCCCTTCCAACACCAAGAACTCCTCGAGGTCCTCGAGAGCGCCTTCGCCAGCGTCGAGAGGCTACAGAAGGCCACCACAGAGCGCCTGATCACGGCCGCCATCCAGGAACGCCGCGCCCTGGACGACTGCTTCTCGAGCAGCGCCATGACCCTGGCCCTCCAGCCCATCACCCACATCGAAGACTTCTCCCAGGTCATCGCCTGCGAGGCCTTGCTGCGGCCCCGGCACGCTCGGTTCAACAACCCCATCCAGCTGCTCCTCGCGGTCGAGCGCCACAACCGCATGCTCGAGCTGGGCGACCATGTGTTCCGCCTCGCCAAGAGCGCTGCCACCGGCCTCGATGCAGGGCTCCAGCTCTTCGTCAACCTGCACCCGCTCCAGCTCGGCGACCCCGCCCGCCTCGAGCGAGGCATCCAGGGCCTGGTGCCGTTCGCCGATCACGTCACCTTCGAGATCACCGAGCGCAGCCGGCTTCAGGATATCGACCACTGGGAAGCCAGCGTGGCCCTGCTCCAGGACGCGGGCTTCTCCCTCGCCGTCGACGATCTCGGCGCCGGATACAGCGCGCTGACCATCCTCGCCGACCTCCAGCCTCAGTACATCAAGCTCGACATGAGCCTGGTCCGCGCCATCGACCAGTCGCCCCGCAAGCAGCGCCTCATCCAGCTGCTCGTCACCTTCGGAGAGGCCACCGCCGCATCGGTGATCGCCGAGGGCGTAGAGACCGAAGAAGAGCGGGCAGCCCTGGTCGACTGCGGGATCCGCCTGGTCCAGGGCTACCTCTCAGGGGCCCCCGTCATTCGGGCCTGAGCAGCCGCACCGCCACACCTTCGCGTAGCTTGGGCTCGAACCAGGTCGACTTGGGCGGCATCGCCTCGCCCGCGTCCGCGACCGCAAACAGCTGATCGAGGCTGGTGGGGTAGAGGTGGAAGGCCACCGCCTTCCCCGCGTCTACGCGCCGAGCGAGCTCGTCTGGGCCATGGATTCCCCCCACGAAGGAGATGCGGGTAGAGCGACGCGGGTCCTCGATGCCGAGCACCGGCTGGAGCAGGTGATCCTGGAGCGCCGCCACATCCAAGGAGGCCACCGGATCGTCGCCCTGCACATGCTCGGCACGCAGCTTCAGCCCATACCAGCGCCCGCCGAGGTACATCCGGAAGTCTCCGCACGCCTCTGGGGTGTCCGAGTCCATCGGCTCGACCGTCCACCGCTCGGCGATGGCGGCGAGAAAGCCCGCCTCGGTCAGCCCATTGAGGTCGTGAAGCACCCGGTTGTAGGCCATCACCATCAGCCGGTCCGAGGGGTAGAGCCCCGCCAGGAAGTGGCCCGAGAGCGCGGTTCCGCGATTGGCGTGGACCCGTGACGCCGCAGCCGAGCGGTGGTGCCCATCTGCGATGTACAGCCGTGGGACCTCGGCCAGCGCGGCCCGAATTCGCTCGACCGTCGCTGCCGGAGCGCGCCACAGCGTGTGGATCACCCCGTCCTCGGTGCGAACCTCCCAGGCCGGCGACGCCGCCGTGACCTCTACGGTGAGGGCATCGAGAGCAGCCGTGGGCCGGTAGGCGAGGAAGACCAGCCCGACCTGGGCGTCGAGGACCTCCATGTGGTGGGTACGGTCGTCTTCTTTGTCCGGGCGGGTGAACTCGTGCTTGGCGATTGCGCCGGAGTCGTACTCGGCCACGCTGGCCGCCGCGACGATCCCGATCTGCCGATGATCTCCCATCTGCTGCCCGTAGAACAGGTAGGTCTCGCTCTGTGCGACCACGAGAATCCCGTCCGCGAGGAATCGATCCAGGTTCTCTCGGGCCTTGGCATAGGTGACCTCGGAGTGGGTGTCGGTGCCCACCGGCAGGTCGACCTCGGAGCGAGTCACCCTCACAAAAGACCTGCGCTCACGGGCGATTTCTCGTGCTTGCTCATCCGAGAGCACATCATAGGGGGGCGCGATCACGACCGCTGCGAGGTCATCGCGCGGGCACGCGGCGAAGAAAGGTTGCACGTCGGCCATGGGGCTCCTCCTGAGTTCGACCCCGGTTGCCCGGGCTCCGCAAAGGTCGACCCGTTAACGTGTATTCCCTAGAGCCGGTGGCCTATCACTCTTGTGATGCGCTACCGTGTTCGACCTTCGAACCCGCCATCGGAGCAAATATGGCCTTCGACTGGATCGCCGGTCTCTTCCAGTCCGAGCAGACCCGGGGTCTGTCGGGCGACTCGGCTTCCGCTGTTGCCCTCGACGACTCGAATCCGTACTACAACTACCGCCTCCGCCGCCACAAGGCCGAGGGCGATTTTGTAGAGGATCCAGGTCTTCTTTGGTACACCAGCCCCTATGTGAAGAAGCGCACCGGTCTCGGTACCCACATCGCCGCAGAGCAGGGCGAGGGCGTCGCCAACTTCACCGATGTGCTGCTCATCCTCTCCCGCGAAGACTACGCGCGGGTGGGCGAGGGCGGGGCAGAGCCGTGGATCCAGAAAGCCAGCCGCGCCATGGCTCAGGAGTTCGAGAACTTCTGTCGCCGCGAGCAGTTCTCTCGCCTGTACAGCCATCGCCAGCTCGGGTTCCGCATCCTCTGCGACGGCTCCACAGAGATGGGCGGCCAGTCCCTCAACCTCGGGCCCGGCGAGTTCGTCAGCGGCTTGCTCCCCAATATGTACACCGGACCGGTCGCCGGCAGCTTCCCCGTCATCGGCGTGCACGTGAACCTGCCCGGCGTTTGGGAGGGCTACCAGGAGGTCGGTCGGCTCCACAACGACCAGATCCTGTTCACCCTGGGCAGCAACTGGCTCGACAACTTCTGCCACCCATCCCTGAAGGAAGCCGCGCTCTACCGCCTCCAGCAGTACCCCGATGGCAGCTTCGTGCACATCGTCAACCCCGACCTCCAGGACCGCTACCAGGTCACCAGCGTGCAGCAGGGCGGTACCAATGTGCTCACCCTCGCCACACGGGATGGCCAGCCCCTGGCCTATCTGGTGCTCGCGGTCATCGACCCCCCAGCAGACGCCCCGTCCAGCCCGGGAGAATCCGACAGCACTCGAGGCAAGCCCGGCATCGCCATGCCGGTCGCACCCGAAAAACCCCAGGACCCCACCGTCGCACCGCCGATGCTCATCGACGACACGCTCCAGCCCGTGTCTCAGCAGCCCACCCGCCTGGGCAGCAAGACCATCATCCCCGACGCCCCCAGCGAGCGGATCTTCACCCTCCAGGAGCGCGGCGCCCTCCTGCAGAAGGTGCACTTCTCGGCCTTCATGGAAGGCTACGACGTGTACATGGGCCAGCGCGGCGAGCTCGGCACCGTCGTCGACAACCCGGCCGCCACCTTCCAGGTCCGCAAGCGTCAGGTCAGCCTCAAGGCCCATATCGATCTGGTGATCGGCGGCCGCAAGGTCTCCGCCGGTAGCGAGGTCCCCATCGAGGGAGACACCACCATCGAGGTCGGTGCCGAGCACCTCGACTATCGCGACCTGCGTGGACTCCGGGTCGATGGCTGGCCCTATGTCGGCGAGATCCGACGCCCGGCCTCCTCCAACTACATGATCTGGGGAGACCAGTACCGCATCGGACGCTCGCGGGAGTGCCGCGTCGTGCTCCCAGACGAGCCCCGCAACGACAATATCCACTGGAAAGCCAGCGTCGGAGACGGTGCCACCATCCGCGCTCGTACCGGCGAGATCCCCAAGAGCCGCTTCTACACCGACTCGATCATGGTCGCCTCTGAGCACGCCCACATCGATGTGAAGAAGGATCGCCCCGAGCTCGTGTGCACAGCACGCCACTGCTACGCCTATGTGCGCCGCCATAACGAGGTCATGCCGCTCTACCCGGCCACCAGCGGGCGTACTCCCCAGCAGCTCGATCTCGAGCCCGGCGACGAGGTCCTGATCGGAAACTGCCTCTTCCATGTGGGCTTCACCCCGCCCATGACGCACTCCATCGCACCCGCACCCGCACCCGAAGTCCACCTCGCCCCAGAGGTGAAGCTCACCCCGGATAGCCTCGTCGATGCCGTGTCCGAGCCCGACTTCTCCGACCTCGACACGACCCCCGCTCCCCAAGAACATCGCATGGGGATCGAGATGCTCGAGCCCATCGATCCCGTTCCCATGGATGTGGTCAGCATGGAGTCCGTCACCGGGGCGAGCATCCAGGCCGAGGCCGATATCGAGCTATCGAATCGCTCCTCCCTCGACGACACCGGCCCCGTCAGCATGCCCCCCCTCGAGGACGTAGGAGACGACCCCACCTCCCCAGGCATGGTCGTCCCCCGCGAGCTGCTCGGTGATGACGAGCTCGACGACGACCCCCTCGAAGAGGACGAGCCCGTCGCTGTCCCAGAGCCCGACGAAGAAGAAGAGAAGCCGGCCGTACCCGGCTGGGACGAGGACGACTGGGAAGAAGCCACCGGGCCCCGGGAGATGCCAGCAGACGAGCTCGCCAACACCCCCATCGATGTGCCCACTCCCTTCCCCAACCTCGAAGAAGACGAGACCGTCGCCGAGGCGCCCACCCCGGTGATCCCCGAGGAAGAGGCCCCACCAGAGGGTGACGAGGAAGAGGCCGCTCCCACCGAGATGATCCCCGTCGCCCCTACCCCCGAGGCCGACGAGCCCGCTGGGGTGGTGTGCACAGACGACTCCGAGGCCCAGTTCGAGCTCGGCCGGCCCCTGCACCTCGTGCAGAGTGGGTGGACAGTCAAGGGCGAGATCGTCTGTGGAAACCACACCGACGCCGACCTGATCATCCCCGAGAACCGCATCGTAGCAGGGCAGAGCTTCGAGCCCGTCGACTACTTCAAGCTCAAGGTCCGCGGGCGTAAGGGGCAGCTCGATGTGCTCCGTGCAAGCGAGCTGCTGATCAACGAAGACGACCCCCGAGAGGACTGCTACACCGACCTCTCCGACCTCACCATCGACGTGATTCGCCGTGACGATCAAGGCGAAGAAGACTTCGTGGTACGGCTGGTGATCACCCAAGACCGGTCGCTGCCCGATCCCCGCGCACGCTTCCTCGCCCTCGACTACGAGGACCCCTTGGCCGCCGCACTCGTCACCCGGGGTCTGGGTCTCAACCAACCTCGCTCACTCACCCTGGGTGGGGTGCAGATGAGGCTGCTCTGGGCCGACGAGACCCTGACCATCAGCGACTACCTCGACACCTACAAGCGCGAAGATGGCTTCCATCCATTCTTCATCCAGAGGGATCGCAAGCGCTTCGTGACCGCCCCAGAAGATGGCTCCGATATCGTTCTCTCACCGAACGATCGGTTCGTCGTGGGCAACTCCGTCTACCTCATCCGAGGGGTCTGAACCCATGGCTTACTCCATCGGCGTGGTGTGCTCGATCGGCGTCGGTCCCGAGAGGGGCGGGCGTTCGCGCAACGAAGACAACTACCTGATCTGCCGCGACAACGAGATCACCTACCTCCAGGGCGGACACGAGAGGAAGGAGACCGGAGGGGGCGACGGGCTCCTCCTTGCGGTCTGTGATGGCATGGGAGGCCACGAGGACGGCCACATCGCCTCCACCACCGCGGCTCGGGTGATCGCCAAGCTGTACCGCCCCGGCGCCCCCAAAGATCCACCCCGCGCGTTGCTCCGCTACATCCAAGATGCCCACCGGCGCCTCTACTGGAAGGCACGGGACAAGGGCCCGGTCTCCATGGGGACCACCCTGTCGGTGTGCTGGCTGCTCAACGGCAACGCGGCCTGGGCCCAGGTCGGCGACTCCCGTGTCTACCTGTTCCGAGAAGATCGGCTCGTACTCCTCACTGCCGACCACACCCGCAACGAGTTCGCGCGACGCGACGGCCTCGACGATGTGGTCGACGGAGAGACCCTCTCCCAGAACTTCATCTACGGCTCCCGGGGGCTGGGCGACAACACCGGTCTCCGCCTGGAGCCCGGGCTCGACTCAGGCCTCGAACCCCTCGCTCGGGGCGACCGCCTGCTGATCTGCTCCGATGGGCTGTGGGGCTCGGTCGACGACGCCTCGATGGCGGACGTGCTCCGAAACACCCCCGATCCCCAGGCCGCGTCCGTAGCGCTGATGGAGAGGGCGATCGCCCGCGGAAGCCTCGACAATATCACCGTTCTGGTGGTCCGCGTCGACTCTCGGCCCCACAACTCGCTCCCGGAGTGGGACGAGGATGACAATGACGAATCCACGGTGATGTTTTAGGTTCTTCCTAGGATATTCTACCGTTCATCTTGTCGATAGCCTACCCGCGCTACCTCCGTCGAGGACCGACCCAACCCAGCACCGCCCCAAGAACCCGCCCCAGCCCCGAATCCGACACGGCCGAGCACCCCGTCGAGGGCGCTACCACCGGAGTCTGCGGAGCCGGAGGGGCGATCGACGCGATCACCAGCTCATCCTCGCCCATGGTCTGTTGCATCCACACCAGGTAGGGATCGACGCGGCCATGGGTGGACTGGGAGCACTCCATCCCAAAGCTGGCCACAGAGAGCTGCACGGAGAGCCCGTCCACGTCGACGAATCCCGGTCCCCCCGAGTCCCCCGAGCACGGAGCTCGGTCCGCATCGAAGGCTTGAACCGTGAGCGCGTCGACGGTGACGATGGGCAACACGGCTTGGCGCTTGATTCCCGCGCCGGTCCCCCGCAGCTGCTCGAGGCCATAGCCTACGAAGAGCATCTCCATGCCGACCCAGTCCGCGTCGACCGGGGTGTTGTTGAGAGCCATCGGCGACACACTCATCGGAGTCGCCAGGCGGATCAGCGCCAGATCATGGGTGAGCAGCCCGGGTCCGTCCGGGTTGACCGAGTTCGGAGAGGCCGACAGGGACTGGTACTCCGGGTGCACGATGATCGAGCTCACCGGGGCCCCGCCGAGGAAAGAGAGGCTCATGGTGCCGGTGTCTTCGGACAGCTCGCGCACATCAGCAGCGGTATTCACCGAGGTACCGCCCCCGGTCGGGTCTGCAGCGAGATCGACCTGATCGAAGCAGTGGGCCGCGGTCAGGACCCAGCTGGGGTGGACCACCGTGCCGGTACAGATCTGCTCTGGGCCAGGGACGACGGCCACCACGGCGGGGTGCTCGCCGGACACCTCCGCTCCCCCGATCACCCCAAGAGCCACCGAGCACAACCAGATGAGCATTCAGAACCCCCTCGACAAGAAGTGCAGCTGCCCAGGTTCCCGTTAACCTTCCGCTCTCGTCGACCTCCGCCAGATCAGGTACGCCCCCACCGCGAGCAGCGGATCGAGCACCGCCACTCCCGCCACCAGCTGCAGCGGCACCTGGCCCGTGAGCACGAGCGCTCCCAACAAGAACGGCACCGCAGCGCGGTCCACCACGGTGGACAAGCCGAAGGAGTCCCGGCCAGTGCGCCCCCCCATGAAGTAGAACCAGCCGATGATCCCCATGGACATGCCGGAGAGTCGGACCGATCCCAGAGCCTCGGGAGCGGTGCCGGTCACCACAGAGAGGATCGAGGGGGGCCCCAGATACATCCCGGCTCCGAGGGCCATATACAGCACCCCATTGTAGCAGGTGTACCGGGCCAATGGAGAGAGCGGCTCGGGGCGCTCGAGCAGGGTCGCGAAGAAGCTCTTGGGTGTGGACATCGCACTGTCTATCGCGGGAATCGTGAAACTTCCCGCTCTTCGCTTGCTCCGCCCCCTTACATCCGATAGCGTTCTGTCTACCAACTGGTAGGTAGTAGCCATCGTGAACGTAGAGACCTCCCAACCCGATGTTCGAAGTCGCATCCTCGTCGAGGCCACCCGGCTATTCGCCGAGCGGGGCTACAACGGCACCTCCATCCAGGCTGTGTCGGAGTCCGTGGGCATCCGCAGGCCTTCGCTACTCTACCACTTCAAGAGCAAAGCCGACCTGCGCGATGCGGTTCTCGCCAATATGCTCACCTACTGGAAGGACGCGCTGCCCTCCATCCTCACCGCCGCGACCTCGGGGGGCGACCGCCTCGACCGCGCGCTCTCTGCGATGGCCGCCTTCTTCGTCGAAGACCCCAACCGCGCCCGGCTCATCAACCGCGAGATGCTCGATCGTCCCGAGCCCATGGGCGAGCTCTTCCGCGAGAACCTCCGCCCCTGGACCGGCCTGCTCACCGGCTACATCCGCATGGGCCAGGAAGCGGGCAGCGTGCGGGCCGATCTCGACCCCGAGGCGTGGACGCTCCAGATGATCATGGCCGCCATCGGAGCCGTCGCTGTCGGTCCAGTCGGTGGCCATATGCTCTCCGAGCACCCCAGCGTCGAGCGCCAGCTCCGCGAGCTCGTGCGCACCGCCAAAGCCAGCCTATTCAATCCCCGTCCCCCCGCACAGACTTCCGAGGTGTCCTGATGGCCAACTTCTACGAAGACAACGCAGACCTCCGCTACTACCTCGAGCGCGGTGTCGACTGGGAGCCCCTGGTCCGCACCACCGAGAACGACTTTCGCGACCCCGATGGCTTCGACTCGGTGGAAGAGGCCGTCGAGATGTACGCCGATGTGCTCTCGATGATCGGCGGCTTCATCGGCGAGGAGGTCGCACCCAGGGTCGACGAGATCGACCGCGCTCACCCCCGCCTCGAAGCGGGCGAGGTCGTCTATCCCCCCGTGTGGGACGAGATCTTCTCAGCGATCAAGGAGCTCGAGCTCCATGGGATGTGCGTTCCCCGCTCCCTGGGCGGGATGAACCTCCCCTTGCTGCTGCTCCAGTTCCAGAACGAGATCTTTGCCCGGGCCGATGTGAGCGTCTGCGCCCACCACGGCTTCCACGGCGGCATGGCGATGGCGGCGATGGCCTACAGCACCATCGAGGGCAGCACCACCTTCGATCCCGACACCGGGGCCATCGTACAGACCCGCTTCCGTCAGTGCATCGAGGAGATCGTCGCCGGTGAGAACTTCGGCTCGATGGACATCACCGAAGCGGACGCGGGCTCCGATATGGCCGCCCTCGCGGTCAAGGGAGAACTGGAGGATGGCCAGTGGTTCGTGTCCGGGACCAAGGTGTTCATCACCTCAGGACATGGGCGCTGGCACTTCGTCATCGCTCGCACCGAGGCGGCGGGGGATCCGGAAGACCCCTTCGCCGGTCTCGGAGGACTGTCGATGTTCCTGGTGCCCGCCTGGGATGACGAGGGCACCCGCTCTGTGTTCGTCGACAAGCTCGAAGAGAAGCTCGGCCACAACGGCTCCGCCACCTGTGTCGTGCGCTTCGAGCACGCCCCGGCGCACCTGATCGGCGACCGGGGCGAGGGCTTCAAGTATATGCTCGTGTTGATGAACGGCGCCCGGGTCGGGGTCGGCTTCGAGAGCCTCGGCCTCTGCGAGGCTGCCCACCGAGCCGCCCGCGCCTACGCCGCCGAGCGCGGGTCCATGGGCAAGACCATCGACCAGCACGAGATGATCGCCGACTACCTCGACGAGATGCACACCGATATCCAGGCCATCCGCGCCCTGGCCGTACACGCCTGCATCCACGAGGAGATGCAGCGGAAGCTCCAGATCAAGCTCGACCACTTCCCCCCTTCGGATCCAGCCGAGGTCGAGGCGATCCGCAAAGACATCCGCCGCCGCAAGACCCGGGCCCGGCAGCTCACCCCGCTGCTCAAGTATTTTGCGTCGGAGAAGGCGGTGGAGATGGCTCGCCGCGCCATCCAGATCCATGGAGGTGCGGGCTATATCAAGGAGTTCGGGGTCGAAAAGCTGCTTCGGGACGCGGTGGTCATGCCCATCTACGAGGGCACCAGCCAGATCCAGTCGCTGATGGCGATGAAAGACAACCTCATGAATATCGTGAAGCACCCGCGCCGCTTCGCTCGTCAGGTCGCAAGAGCCCGGTGGACCGCGATGTCCAGCCGCAACCCCCTCGAGGTCCGCGTCGCTCGGCTCCAGACGGTGCAGTACGAGACCCTGCGCTTCCTGCTCACCCGCCTCGCCGCCAACAAGCTCAAGGAGGTCCGCCGCAAGCCCCTCGCTCAGTGGACCGACGCCCTCAAGGATATCGATCCCAAGCGCGATTTTGCCCTCGCCATGCTCCACGCCGAGCGGCTGATGAAGATCCTCATCGATGTCGCGGTCGCCGAAGAGCTGCTGCTCCAGGCCCAGAAACACCCCGACCGAGCCGAGGTGCTCACCCGCTGGCTCGAGCGCGCAGAGCCCCGAACCCGCTACCAGCACGACGTGATCACCACCACCGGGCTGCGCCTGCTCTCCACCCTGAACCCCGACGCGGCCCACGCCGCCGCCGCCAAGTAGGTCCGCGATGTCCATCCCCCGCAGATATGCCCTCCAGCAAGGCGCCGTCATCGGCGCGCTCCTCAAGACCGGCTTCGCCGCGATGACCCAGAAGCGCCCAGCGAGCATGGAGGTCCCCGGGCCCTCCTTCTCGGACACCGTCTCTCCGCGAAGCCAGACCCTGATCGACGCCTATATCCGCCACGTCGGCGGCTCTCCCCGCGCCTATCGGGGCCAGCTCCCCGCCCACTTCTTCCCCCAGTGGGGCTTTCCGACCCTGGTGAAGACCCTCGATGCGATCCCCTATGACATGACCAAGGTGCTGAACGCGGGCTGTCGGGTGGTGATGCACAAGCCGATTCCCACTGGAGAACCCCTATTTCTCCGCGCTCGGATCGAGGATATCGACGACAATGGTAAGCGCGCCCTGCTCACCCAGAAGCTGTGGACCTCCACCCGCTCCGCCCCCGACGCGCTGGAATGCACCATGCGGGTCTTCGTGCCGCTCAAGCGAGACAAGTCCGGCAAGAAGAAGGAAAAACCCCGCGTTCCCGAGGATGTTCGCGAGGTCGGTCGCTGGCGGCTCGGTCCCAAGGCCGGCAACGAGTTCGCCGTGCTCACCGGGGACTTCAACCCCATCCACTGGATCCCCGCCGCCGCCCGGGCCTCGGGCTTCCGAAACTGCATCCTGCATGGCTTCTCCACCATGGCACGGGCCATCGAAACCCTGAACGCCGTGCGTTTCTCGGGGGATATCCGCCGACTGCACGCGGTCGAGGTGAAGTTCACCCGGCCCCTGGTGCTGCCCGCAAAGCCCGCCGTCTTCCTCGGCCCAGACCATACTTTCTACGTCGGTACCCAGCCCGGCGGACCCTGTTTTCTCGAAGGATCTTACGAGGTGAATGATGACTGACCGCCTGGTCGACCTCGCCGCCAACCCGGCGGCCCGCAAGTGGATGACCCGACTCGGGTTGCCCATCCCCATGCCCCAAAAACTCCGACGTCCTCGGGGTGCGTGGTCCGAGCGACCGCTCCAGGACCGCGACGTGATGATCGGCGGTGTGCCCGACGGCACCCTCACCGAGATCTTGGCGACCACCCTCGCCTCGGCCGGCGCCAACCCCTGGCTGGTCGACGCCGACACCGTGCTCGCGAGCTTCCAGGCTGCCGGCGAAGCCTGGGGACGGCCACCCCACACCGTGGGCCCCGACGAGGTACCCGAGATCAAGCCCCACGCCCTGGTCTTCGATGCCACCGGGATCACCGATCCAGCCCAGCTCCGCAGCCTATACGACTTCTACAAGCCCCGGCTGCGCTCTCTGGCTCGGTGTGGGCGCGCGGTCGTGCTCGGTCGTCCGCCCCACAAGGCCTCGACCCCCGCCGCAGCCGCAGCCCAGCGCGCCCTCGAGGGCTTCGTGCGCTCTCTCGGTCGGGAGCTGGGCCGAAAGGGCAGCACCGCCCAGCTGATCACCCTCGCCGATGGGGCCGAAGAGCGGCTCGGAGCGGCGCTGCGCTTCGTGCTCTCGGACCGCTCCGCCTACATCTCGGGCCAGCCGCTGCACCTGTCCAAGACCGTGCGCAGCTACTCCGACCAGCCGCTCCGAGCCCTGGCCGGCAAGGTCGCTCTGGTCACCGGGGCAGCCCGGGGAATCGGCCGGGCCACCGCCCAGCAGCTCGCCCTCGAGGGAGCCCATGTGATCGTGCTCGACCGGCCCGCCGATGATGGGCCCGCGAGCGAGGTCGCCGCCGCCATCGGAGGCAGCCTCTTCCTGGTCGATGTCACCGACTCCGACTCCGGTACCCGCCTGGCCGAGCACATCCGCGAGCACCACGGCAAGCTCGACATCCTCGTGCACAACGCCGGCATCACCCGGGACAAGACCCTGGCGAATATGAAGCCCGAGCTGTGGGACCTCACCCTGGATGTGAACCTCTCCAGCGTCATCCGCATGACCGAGCAGCTCGACGGAGTCCTCAACAAGAACGCGCGGATCGTGTGCATGTCCAGCATCGCCGGCATCGCCGGGAATGTCGGGCAGACCAACTACAGCGGGTCCAAGGCGGGCATCATCGGGTATGTGAACTCGGTCGCCCAGCGCTACGCCCGGCGGGGGATCGCGGTCAATGCCATCGCTCCGGGCTTCATCGAGACCCGGCTCACCGATGCGATCCCCGTCGCCACCCGAGAGGTCGCGCGCAGGCTGTGCAACCTCTCCCAAGGCGGACAACCCTGGGATATCGCCCAGGCCGTGACCTTCTTCGCCTCTCCGGGCGCGGCAGGAGTATGTGGACAGACGCTGCGGGTATGCGGCGGCAGCTTCGTGGGAGCTTGAGATGAGCAGAGCCGTAGTCATCGCCGGTGCGCGCACCCCCTTTGTGCGGGCCTTCGCCGAGTTCGTCGAGATGGACGCCATCGCCCTCGGGGTCGCCGCCGTGCAGGGGCTGCTCGACCGCACCCAGGTCCCCTGGGATCAGGTCGATAGCATCGTCTGGGGTGGGGTGATCCTGCCCAGCGCCGCTCCCAATGTGGGGCGCGAGATCGCCCTCGATATCGGGCTTCCCGCCAGCGTCGAGGCCATGACCGTGACCCGGGCCTGTGCATCGGGGCTCCAGGCCATCACCCTCGCTATCGCCGCGATCGAGCGGGGCGAAGCCGATGTGGTCATCGCCGGGGGCTCGGACAGCACCAGCAATGCCGAGCTCAAGCTCCCACAGAGCTTTGTCCACAAGGTCGCTCCCGTCGCCATGAGCGGAAAGTCCGGCCCCGCCGACTACTTCAAGCTCCTGGGCAAGATCTCACCGCGCCGCGACCTCATCCCTCGCGCGCCCAAGATCGCCGAGCGCACCACAGGCGAGGTGATGGGGGAGTCCGCCGAGAAGATGGCGGGCCGAAACGGCGTCGGCCGCGCCGAGCAGGACGTGCTCGCTGCGCGCAGCCACCACCGCGCCGCAGCCGCAATCGAGAGTGGCCGCTTCGATGAGGAGGTCGTTCCCGTCACGCCGCCGAGCGGCAAGACCGTGTACCGCGACACCATCGTGCGCGGCGACACCAGCGTGGACAAGCTGGCCAAGCTCCGACCGGTGTTCGCCAAGAACGGCACGCTCACGGCGGGCAACTCCAGCACCCTCACCGACGGGGGAGCCGCGGTCTTGCTGATGAGCGAAGACAAAGCGCGCGAGCTCGGGTTCACCCCCAAGGCGGCGTTCAAGTCCTGGTCCTATGTAGGAGTCGATCCCGCCGATCAGCTGCTCATGGGCCCGGCCATCGCCATGCCTGAGGCCCTCGACAAGGCGGGGCTGAGCCTCGATCAGATCGATGTGATCGACATGCACGAGGCATTCGCAGCCCAGGTATTGTCGATCCTGAAGATGCTCGAGTCCGACGCCTTTGCCAGAGCCCGCCTGGGCCGAGAGAGCGCGGTCGGTGCGGTCGACCCCGCCAAGCTCAATGTGCATGGCGGCAGCGTGGCGCTGGGCCACCCCTTCGGAGCGACCGGGGCGCGAATGGTGATGACCATGGCCAACGAGCTCGCCAGCACCGACAGCCGCACCGCCCTGCTGGGGATCTGTGCCGCCGGGGGTCTGGGTGCTGCGGCGGTGATGGAGTCGGTGGACTGAGGCCTATCCGCCGCCCCATCCCAATGAGATCGAGGCGACCGCACCTCCGATCTGGCTACCCACCGCGAAGTTCGTGCCGAGCGAACCCTCGAGCACGAAGCCCTGCTTGCCCGTCCTTCGGGTATCCAGACGGTAGGTGACCATGGGGATCGGCCCCACGAAGCCCAGCCGTAGCAGCTGGGAGCCATCGGGATGTAGCGCCATGCTCACACCTCCCTCGGGCAAGGAGCGGGTGAGGTCCAGCGGCCCCGCCCAGCTCCCGTTGACCAGCCGGGAGGTGTCCCAGGCCGGACCCCATGCCAGATCGAAGCTGTAGCCGCGGTCTCCGATACCTCCCCCCGCGGTCCGGGCGACCAGGGAGAACCCGGCCCGTAGGTACATACCTCCTTCGCCGAAGACCTGGACCCGCAGCCTCCGCTGATCGACCACAGCGAGGCCGAGCCAGGCCGCTCCCCCGGGATCTCCAGCATCATCGACCCAACCGGTCGCCCCGAAAGCGAAGCGCTCCATTCGGGCCACCGCTACCGCCTGGGTCCCGAGCAGGGCCTGGGGCCCGAACGACCGGACCACGGGGCCTACACGGGCCTCGACCTCGAAGTCGCCTGGAGCGGTAGAGGGGACGAACAAGGCCGGTGAGACGTCGTCCGCCAGCGCGATGCTCAACAGTGCTGCAATCATGGAAGCCACCGCTCCCGTGCCCGATTCGAAGCTACCGTATGCTTGCACGACCCGCTCGGGGATTACCGAGTCTTACAGGGACCGAGCCGGAGCAAATAGCGCCGCCCCCACCGCGTGGAGCGAGTTCAGATCGTGAACCTGCCGGTCCAGGCGGGGGATTTCCTGGTAGAAGCCGCTGCCCTGGGACTGGTGGCGGAGCTGCACGATCATCTCGGATTCGGCATCGACCAGGCTGGCGAGTCGACGATGCGCCATACCCAACCGAGCCAGCAGCGCCGGCCCGGTGCGGGGGCCCAACCCCTCGGAGAGCTCGGCCACCTGCTCGGAGAGCACGGCACGAGCGTTGTGATCGCGCCCCTCACAGCGATGGACCTGGTTCACCACGACCCCCGCGCGGGGCAGCTCTCTTCGCCCGAGCTCGTCGACGAAGTAGGCCGCGACATCCAAGCTGGACTGGGTGGGCGCGCAGATGGTCACAAAGCTGGTGTCCTCGCCGCGGAGCATCGTGACCACCGCCTCGTGGCGCTCGCGGAACCCCTCGTACAGGCCCTGAAAGTCCTCGAAGAAGACCGACAGATCATCGAGAAAGTCCCGCCCGAAGACGTGGGAGAGCAGCCGATGGACCACCGCAGAGGTGCCCCACATCAGCCCGGACCACCCGCCGTCGTAGGGCTTGAGGAACCACTCCAGGACTTTTTCGTCGAGGAAGTTGAGCAGCCGGCCCGGGCTCTCGAGGAAGTCCAAGGCGTTCTTGACCGGGGGAGTGTCCAGCACGACCAGATCGTAGCGATCGCTGGTGACCAGGTCGTAGAGCTTCTCGGTCGCCATATAGTCCTGGCTACCCGCAAAAGTGTTGGCCATATGGCGGTAGACGTGGTTGTCGAAGATGCGCTCGGCGACCTCGGGCTCGGCCACTCGAGCCACGAGATTGTCCATGGTGGAGCGGCTGTCGAGCATCATCGCCCACAGCTCGCCCTGGGCATCGGGCCAGGCCGACAGATCGATCGCGGTCTCGGCATTGCCGATCGCACTCAGCCCGAGGCTGTTCGCGAGGCGCCGCGCCGGATCGATGGTGAGCACCATCGCCTTGCGACCCCGACGTGCTGCATAGAGGCCGATCGCCGCGGCTGTGGTGGTCTTTCCCACGCCACCGCTGCCGACCGTCACCACCAATTTATGAGCATCGAGCCACGCATCGAGCACTACATCGGAGCGGCGATCGAGCTCCTCCAGGCCGGTCTGCAGCGCTGAGGGGAGGTCGAGATCGGGGAGCTGACGACGGGTCACTCCCACATGGCGACCCAGATTCACGGCGGTGGCGCGGAGCACATCGCAGGGCCGGCCCCCCTCGGTCGCCGGTGGAATCAGCACCGGGCTACCCAGGGACTGAAGCCGGGATAGCGCCGCCGCGGTCTCTTGCTCCAGTCGATCCTCCCACTGTCCTGCGGCGACGAACTCGGCTGCTTCGGGGCTGAGATCGGCCTCGGAGAGCCGCTGGAGCAGGGTCCGCTCGTCCGCCTCGAGGGTGGGCAGGGTGGCTCGATTCACGAACACCGTCGGGGGCCCGGAGAGCAGCCCGAACTCCTCGAAGCGCGCGGCGGTCTCCAGTGTCTCGTTGACGACCATCTCCTCGGGCAGGGCGACCAGGGCGACCCGGGTGGAGTCTGCCTCGAGAAACTCCCGAACCGCCAGAGCCCGCTTGCGCATCGGACCGCTGCGGAACAGCCCCAGGGCAGAGCGGGTGACATCGAGCAGGGAGAAGGCATGGCCGCTGGCGGGGAGATCGACGACCACCAGATCGTACTCGTGGGCCAGCTCGATCACCCGGGACAGGGTGACCATCTCCCGGGCTCCAGGGGTGAAGTCCAGGAACTTGCGAATGATCGGGTTGGAGATCACCAGCCGGACCACCCGCCGCATCGGGACCACGCTGGAGATGAATTTTTCGAGGGAGGGGCCGTAGCGGATATTCGCTACATCAAGCCGGGAATGGATCGCTACGGGCTCATCGTCGGGCTGCACACCGAACATCGATGTCAGCGTGGGCCGTGACATATCGAGCTCGGCCAACAGGACCCGACGCCCCCGTGCCGCGCCGAGCACGGCAAGAGCCGCAGCAACCGTGCTCTTGCCCGTGCCGCCCTTGCCCGTGACCAGGGTGAGACGGCCCTCGAGCAGCGCCCCGATCTGAGGGTTCATACGTCCAGGTTGCGGACGGAGAGGGCATTGCGATGGATGAAGTCACGGCGAGGCTCTACCGCATCACCCATGAGCGTCTCGAACATCACATCTGCTGCGACGGAGTCGTCGAGCTCGACCACCTGGAGCGTGCGGACCTCCGGATCCATCGTGGTCTCCCACAGCTGCTCGGGGTTCATCTCGCCGAGGCCTTTGTAGCGCTGCACATCGTAGCCACGCTGAGCGAGCTCGAGCACATGGCGGAGCAGATCTGGCCAGTTGCGCGCGATGCGCTCGACATTGCCGACCTTGACCCCTGCAGGCAGGGGAACGAGGCTCTTGAGCCGGGTATTCAGATCGGTGATGCGCTCGTGTTCGCCGAGGTTGCTGGTGAGCCGAACCGTAGAGCGATCCCCACGAAGCTCCGTCGTGATCTCGATCCAGGGGCGAGGCTGCTCTCCGTGCTCGACCGAGAGCACCCGCATGCGGTCCTCGACCTCCATGATACGCCGGCGGATGGAGTCTCCGATGGCCTGGAGATCTTTGCCCTCGAGGATGCCATCACAGGCGAAGTAGAACGCATCGACGAGCATGGTGGGGTAGCGATGGCCGAGCCGCTCGGTCTTCTTGACCCACTCTCGGGCGGTGGAGATCAGCTCTCCCATCTGCTGGGGAGAGAGGCGCACGGCCTCGAGATCTGCGGGTTCGTCACCGGTATGAGCCCACACCTTGACCCCCGCTTCGGCGGCCTGGGAGAAGAAGCCCTGCATCGCGGACTCGTCCTTGATGTACTGCTCGGCCTTGCCCTTCTTGACCCGGTACAGCGGCGGCTGAGCGATGTACAGGTGGCCGCCCTCGACGAGCTCCTTCATCTGCCGGTAGAAGAAGGTGAGCAGCAGTGTGCGGATATGAGACCCGTCGACATCGGCATCGGTCATGATGATGATGCGGTGGTACCGCAGCTTCTCGATGTTGAACTCGTCGCCGATGCCACAGCCCAGAGCGCTGATGATGGTTCGGACTTCGTTATTGGCGAGCATCTTGTCGATGCGCGCCTTTTCGACATTGAGGATCTTGCCGCGGAGCGGAAGAATGGCCTGATTGCGACGATCCCGGCCTTGCTTGGCCGAGCCCCCCGCAGAGTCGCCCTCGACGAGGTACAGCTCGCACTTGGCGGGGTCCCTCTCTTGGCAGTCTGCGAGCTTGCCCGGTAGGCCACCCCCATCGAGAGCCCCCTTGCGACGGGCGAGATCTCGAGCACGCCGCGCGGCTTCGCGGGCACGGTAGGCGTAGACTGCCTTGCTGACCACAGCCTTCGCGATGGAGGGATTCTCTTCGAAGAAGTCCGAGAGCGCCTCGGCTACCACGGACTCTGTGAGCCCCTTGACCTCGGTATTTCCGAGCTTGCTCTTGGTCTGGCCATCGAACTGGGGGTCGGTGATGTGCACGGAGAGCACAGCGGTGAGGCCCTCGCGGATGTCCTCACCGGAGAGGTTCACGCCCTTCATATCGCGGAGCAGGTTCTGCTTGGCGCCGTAGGTATTGACCGTACGGGTGAGTGCAGCCCGCAGGCCGGAGACGTGGGTGCCGCCATCGATCGTGTTGATATTGTTCACGAAGCTGGTGACGGTCTCGTGATGGGCGGTGGTCCACTGCAGGGCCACGGAGACCTCGACCTGGCCCCCTGCGCGATCGACGAGCTTGCCCGACACGAAGATCGGCGGCTCGTGGAGCGCGGACTTGGCCTTGTTGAGATACTCGACGAATGCAACAAGCCCCCGGTCCGCAACGAAGCGATCCTGCCTCTCGTCCCGCTCGTCGATGAGGAGGATGACCAGGCCCGGGTTGAGGAAGGACAGGTGCCGCAGCCGCTTGGCCAGGATGTCGTAGATGAACTCTGTGGTCTCGGTGAAGATCTCGGTGTCTGGCCACCACCGGACCTGGGTGCCTCGCTTGCCTTCGGAGTCGCCGAGATCGGCCAGGGGTGCCAGTGGCACGCCGCGCTCGTAGCTCTGGCTGTGATGATCTCCGTCGCGCCAGATATCGAGATCGAGCCGGCTGGAGAGGGCGTTTACGCAGCTGACCCCAACCCCGTGAAGGCCGCCACTGACCTTGTAGCTATCGCTGTCGAACTTGCCACCGGCGTGGAGCACGGTCATGACGACCTCGGCCGCGGGACGGCCTTCTCCTTCGTGGATATCGACCGGGATACCGCGACCGTTGTCGAGCACCGATGCGGAGCCATCTTCGTGGAGCCGGACCACGATCTCTGTGCAGTGGCCCGCGAGGGCCTCGTCGACCGCGTTGTCCACGACCTCCCAGACGCAGTGATGCAGGCCGGACTCGCCGGTACTGCCGATGTACATCCCCGGACGCTTCCGGACGGCCTCTAAGCCCTCGAGGATCGTGATCGACGAGGAGGTGTAAGACCCTTTGCTGGGGTCGACTTCAGTGGGTTCCACTGGGCACTCCGGGGAGAAACCGGAAAGTATCCCGTCCGGATCCCCCGGTCCAGCCCCAGGGAGCACCCGGGATCATGGTTCTGAGAGCCGCCCTCCGGAGGGGATAATTCGCCCCGCCTCGACGACGAGCTCCAGGGTTTCGGAGCTGGGTAGGGCCCGAAGGTGAGAGGGATCGGTCGTGGTGGCCAGGACCTGAGAGCCTAGATCGGCCAGGAGTCCGACGAGTCGGCCCGTCCGCGTCTTGTCGAGCTCGCTGGAGAGGTCGTCGAGCAGGAATAGCGGCACCGTGCCCCGCTCCCGAGAGGCAACCAGCTCGGCCAGCTTGAGCGCCAACACCAATGAGCGCACCTGTCCACGGGAGGCATAGCGGCGAGCGGGACGCGCTCCGAGCTTGATCGACACCTCGTCGGTCTGGGGACCTACCAAGGTCCGCTTTCGCCGGATCTCCGTGGACCTCGAACGGGCCAATACCTCGATCAGGGCGGCTGTTCTCGAGGACTCATCGACTCCTGATGCAGTCGTTCTCAGCGACAGCTCGACGCGTCCATCGGAGAGAGCGAGGGCTCTGTACATGGCGTCTACATGGGGAGAGAGCTCGTCGAGGAGCTCGGACCGACGCTGGGCAAGTCGTGCTCCCAGCGATGCGAGCTGAGCGTCGAGGGCGTCGAGCAAGACCCGCTCGGGACGCTCCGAGCGTAGCACCGCGCTCTTGTTCTGCAGCACCCGACCGTAGGCCCGTACGATCTCGAGGTGAGCAGGCCGAGCGGTGAAGGCCGCCCGATCGACCCATCGGCGCCGAAGATCTGGCCCTCCGGTGATGATCTCCCCGTCGGCTGGTGTGAATCCGATCGCACGGAGCTCCGAGAAGTACTCTGAGAGCTGCCCACAGGGCTTGCCATCGAGCTGAACCGAGCGCTTTCCACGAAAGAGCCCGAGCCTACGATGCCGAACGATCTCTCGGCACGCGGTCCACCCGGCGAGCTCGAGATCATCCTCTCCCCAGGCAACAAGCTCTCGGGGCCTGGAAGTTCGAAGCGGCTTGAGCGAGCACAGGTACCAGATCGCCTCGAGGGCATTGGTCTTGCCCTGGGCGTTCTGACCATGGAACACCACAAAGGGTGCATCGAGATCGAGATCGAAAGGTTCGAGGTTTCGAAAATCTCGACCGACCAGCCGCTGAAGCCGGATGGGCGATACGCCAGACGAATCCAGGATCAGTCCAGCCGCATGGGCATGATCACGAAGAAGGACGAGTCTGCATCCGGATCTTCGACCAGGCACGGAGCGAGGGGATGAGCCATGGAGAGGCGCACCTGATCTCCGGAGATGACCCCCAGGATTTCGGCGAGGTACTTGGCGTTGAAGCCGACCGCGATCGACTCTCCCTCGAGCTCGATCGGCACGGCCTCGTTGACCTCTCCGCGGTCGACATTCTGGACTTGAATCTCGAGCTCTTCGGAGCCGAATGCGAACCGGACCGCCTTGGCGCGATCGACCACCAGGATGCCAACCCGACGCACCGCCGAGAGCAACTCGTCCCGGCGAATCATGGCAAATACCTTGTTATCCGTGGGCACCACAGCCTCGTAGTCTGGGAACTCGCCCTCGAGAAGCCGGAACCAGAAGCTCTGGCCGGGCAGGGTGATCCGCACGGCCCCTTCGCCAAACGAGAGCTCTACCAAAGCCTCGCTGGGCCCGAGCAGCTTTTTCATCACACCGAGAGCCTTCCGGGGGACCAACATCCGCGGGGTGATCTCGAGCGCCCCGTCGACAGGTGTCTGCGCGGCCGAGAGCCGATGCCCGTCTGTCGCGACGAACCGAAGTACTTGCTGGCCGTCGATCTCGCGCTGCTCCATATGCACGCCGTTGAGGCCATACCGAAGATCTTCCGAGGCCACCGCGAACTGGGTCTGGTCGACCAATCGCTTGAGCTCTCCTTCGGTGATCTCGACCTTGCCCTTGGCATCGAATGCAGGCAGCGCCGGGAACTCTTCGGCCGCGAATCCCGGGAGCTTGAACGAGCTTCGTCCGCTGCGGATCTCGAGGCGGTTGTTGCCGCTGACCTTGAGATGCACCGTGCTCTCCGGCATGGCTCGGACGATCTGGAACAGACTCGCTGCGTCGACCGCGATCTGACCGGTCTTCTCGACGTTGGCCGCCAGATCGCCGATGAACGCGACCTCGGTGTCTGTGGCTGTCATCCGAAGGCCGCCTTCGCGAGCGTGAAGGAGCACATGAGCGAGCAGCGGGTGGGTGCTGCGGCGCTCGATGACGCCCTGAACGCGTGCCAGCCCTCGGGAGAGCTCGTCTCGATCGATGTAGATGTCCATGGGGTTCCTCGTGGCCGCCCTATTAATCCAAGCAGATCAGGATCTGGATCCACAGCAGTGGGATCAGGGTGTATGGATTTTGGGTACTGTCTCGAAAATCAGGGATGAAGCTGGATACGATCCTCGAAAATCTGTGGATGGATCTGTGGATGGATCGCAGTACGAATCGGGGACGAGATCGGGCCTCTTTTCTTCCACAACTTTGTCCACAGGAAACCCCCAGGGATTGGCCCCGGGTTGTCCACTGTCTGTCCACAGGCAGCAGAAGGATCATCCGTGGGCTCTGCGAATCTGGAGGGACTGTTCGATCAGCCGAATCTTGTAGGTGAGATCCGCGTCGCGGTGCCTCTCTTTTTCGACCTTGCGGTACCCGTGCTGGATCGTGGAGTGGTCCCGTCCACCAAACTCGCGCCCGAGCTCGGGAAAGGAGAGGTTGGTGTGCTCTCTGGCCAAGAACATCGCGATATGGCGAGGCCGTGTGAGGGTGCGTGTGCGCTTATTCCCCGTGATGTCCGCGCTGCGTAGGTTGTGGAAGCGTGCCACGGCGTCGATGATCGCGGTGACGGTGACGGTTGGCGGTGCGGGGTCGAACACCTTGGGGAGGTGTTTGCGAGCGAAGGCGAGGGTGAGAGGCTCGGAATAGAAGCTCTTGAGCGCGGAGAGTCGATTGAGCACGCCCTCGAGCTCCCGCACATTGCCCGCGACGCTGGATGCGATCGCCTCACAGAGATCTGGGGGAACAGCGAGTCGCAGAACCTCGGCCTTCTGCAGGAGGATCGCGATCAGGGTCTCGGAGTCTGGGGCCTGCATATCGGCGAGCAGGCCCCCCTCGAATCGAGTGCGGAGGCGAGGTTCGAGCTTTTCGATCTCTCGGGGCACCACATCTGCAGTGAGGATGATCTGTCGGCCGGAGTTCTGAAGCGCGTTGAAGGTGTGGAAGAACTCCTCCTGGGTGCGATCTTTTCCGGAGAGGAACTGCACGTCGTCGACCATCAGGACGGTAGCGCGCCGACGGTACTTGTTGCGAAAGGCCTCCATCCGCTCGTACCGGATGCCGTTGATCATCTCGTTCATGAAGTCTTCGGCGGTGACGTAGACCACCCGGGAGCCGGGCAGAGAGAGAACCCGGTTGCCCACGGCGTGCATGAGGTGGGTCTTGCCCAGGCCGGTGGCGCCGTAGATGAAGAGAGGATTGTAGTTACGAGCTGGATTCTCTGCGACCGCGCTCGCGGCGGCATGAGCGAATCGATTGCACTCGCCCACGACGAAGGATTCGAAGCTCTGTCGGGGGTTGAGTCCCACGGCCCGGGGACTCTCGGGCTTGGCCGCCGTGGCGGGACTGGTGAGGGCGATCTCTCCGGTCGGATCATCGGCGTAGGTGAACTCGATCTTCACGTTGCGACCGGTGGCAGAGAGGACTTCGACGCGGAGATCTTCCTCGTAGTTTTCGTGGATCCAGTCGCGGTAGTAGCGGTTTGATACCTCGATCACGAGATGATCGTCGCTTAGCGACAGGGGGCGACTGGCGGCGAGCCAGATCTCGACGTCTTGAGGCCCGATGCGCTTGCGCATCCCAGCCAACAGTCCTTCCCAGAACGCGACGAGATCCATCGACTCCACCCAAACCCACCGCCGCCGGGTGGCTCGTGAAGGTACCCGATCGCGACCCTCGGGTTCAACCGACGGATGAGATGATCGTCACACGGTGTGGCTTGACCCTGTAGGGAGTGCGCGATAGCCGTGCTGGGTCGGTCGAGGCCCCGCGGACTGGAGTGCGCGGGAATGGAGAGACCATGAAGCGCACATATCAGCCCAGCAACATCAAGCGTCGGCGCACCCACGGTTTTCGCGCCCGGATGAAGACCCCAGCGGGTCGTGCCATCCTTGCCGCCCGTAGGCGCAAGGGTCGTACACGGCTCGTCGTGACGACGGCCAGCAAGAAGCGCTGACCCACTTGGTGGGTCACCGCAGGCCCCAGACTTTTCCGAAGTCCCTTCGCCTGCGAAAGCGTCGCGAGTACACACGCGTCCAGCGGAGTGGCGCGCGGGTCGTACTGCCTGATCTCATCGCCGTGCACCGGCGTGGTCCCGATCCGGGTCCTCGCTTTGGTCTCACGGTGAGCAAGAAGGTCGGGAATGCGGTCGTGCGCAATCGCACCAAGCGCCGTCTGCGCGAGTCGATCCGCCGGATCTATGCCCGTGAAGACGGCTTGTCTGGCACGGATGTGGTGTTTATCGCTCGTCCGTCAGCGGCCAGGGCCTCGTGCGAACAGCTCCACGATCAAGTGGAGAGCGCACTCTCCCGAATCCGCGGGATCCTATCCCGCAAGGCTCGCTGAGGAGGCCCACAGGTGGAACGTCGCACCCTGCTCTTCATCGTGCTCTCTCTCGGAATCTGGTATTTCTGGCTGATCCTGTTTCCGCCTCCCGAGCTCCCGGACTCCGAGGAGACCCCGGCGGGTTTGGAAGCTCCGGTGGAGCCCGCTCCTGAAGCGGTGCCAGCTCCCTTGGTACCGCTCCCGGACACCACCCCGGATGCTCCGGAGATCGAGCGTCCGCTCCAGGCGTGCGGAGCCAGCGGCACCTGGTCCAGCCACGGTGGTGCGCTGTCGGATCTTCACCTCCAAGACTACAAAGCTCCCTATGTCGTCACCCCGCTGTACAGCTGGGTGCTCAACGGCTTCGGGCCGTGGAGTCCATACGGGGACGAGCCCGGTCCTGCCCAGGTCCTCACGCTCGATGCCCAGGCCTTCGCGGTAGGCTCTGGGGACTTCACCAATCCTCCTGCGGCGCTCACGGGCGAAGGGCTCGGGGGCGTGGGTACCTCGGGCGATCTCCGCGTCGAGCAGAAAATCGTCGCCGTGGATGGCGACCCCTGCATCCTCAGCTTCACCACGACCTGGACCAACACCGGCTCCGGCGCATACGCCGGTCCGGTCTGGATCTCCGCTCACGACGCATTGCCGAGCGGCGGCGGGATGATGTCCCGCTACACCAGTACTTCGGGGGCCAGCGCGCTGATCGACGGTGGGGTGTGGACGCTCTCCGGATATGACGAGCTCGAGGGCACCTCCCTGGTGGACGAGGGGCCGGTCAGCTGGTTCGGTATCGCCGATCGGTATTTTGCGGCCTACCTCATCCCCGAAGAGCCCCATGGCGAGGTCTTCCAGTCACAGGTGATTCGCCACGGCAAGCGTCTGGACGGACTTCACTGGTCCGATAGCGTCGAGATCGCGCCTGGCGAGAGCCATGTCGAGGCCATGAAGTTGTACATCGGGCCCAAAGATCTCGATGTGATGAGCAAGGTCTCCGACGACCTGGGCCTCGCGGTCGAGCTGGGCTGGTTCAGCTTCTTTGCTCGTCCCCTGCTCTGGGCTCTGAAGATGTTCCACGGCCTGGTGGGCAACTGGGGTCTGGCCATCGTGTTGCTCACGGTCACCGTGAAGACGGTGTTCTTCCCGCTCACCCAGAGCGCGTTCAAGAGCGGCCAATCCATGCAGGCCATTCAGCCCAAGCTCCAGGAGATCCGCGAGACCTACGCGGACAATCAGGAGGAGCTCAACCGGCGCACCATGGAGCTGTTCCGCGAGAACAAGGTCAACCCCCTCGGGGGCTGCCTGCCCATGTTCATCCAGTTCCCGGTGTGGATCGCGCTGTACAATGTGCTGCTATCCAGCGCAGAGCTGTACCAGACGGAGTTTCTGTACCTCCGCGATCTGTCGAGTCAGGATCCCTATGGGGTGCTGCCGGTGATTGTCGTGGGGCTGATCATGCTCCAGCAGTCGTTCACCCCGACGGGCAACATGGATCCGGCACAGGCCCGGATGATGAAGTTCATGCCACTGATGTTCGGCGTCTTCTTCTTCACCTTCCCGTCGGGTCTGGTCGTCTACATCTTCTGCAACACCAGCTTGTCGGTGCTGCAGCAATGGTTCATCAGGCGTTCCTACGCGCCCCCTGCCGGCCCCGCTGCGTCGCCCGACGTGGCAGTGCCCGCAGGAAAGTAGGACTATTGTTCAATAATGTCCGTAAGAACGGGCTCAATCAATTGCATCGGATGAGGAGTACTGGAGATGAATCCGTCGCGTAATATCCCAGAAGGGATCGACACCATCAACGCAGAGGGCGCCGATCTGGCACGAGCGGTCGCCACAGCAGCAGAGGCCATCGGCGTCGAGCCGAATCGGGTCGAGTTCAAGTTCGACATGGCCCACTTCCGGTCCAGCACAGGGTCTTCGGTTGCCAAGCGCACCGTAAAGATCATCGCTTGGCCCACCACCAAGAGCGATGAGGAGCTCGAAGCCGAGGCGGCAAAGCAGGTCAAGGCCCGCAAGCCCCGCAGCGACGATGGCGACCGTGGCGAGCGTGGCGACCGCCGCGAGCGTGGCGACCGCCGCGACCGCCGCGAGCGCGGTGATCGTGGCGATCGCCGCGAGCGTGGTGACCGCCGTGAGCGCGGTGACCGTGGCGATCGCCGTGAGCGTAGCGACCGCGATGAGGCACCCAAGGTGGCAGCAGAGCCCGCCGAGCCGCTTGAGGAGACCGAAGCATCGACCTTCGCTCGCGAGTGGTTCACGGTTCTTCTCGGATATATGGGCATCGAAGGTACGGTGAAGTCCGGCGGAAATGACGAGCGCGTTCAGCTCTACGTCTCTTCGCAGAACAATGGTCGGCTCATCGGCAAGCGTGGAAGCACCCTCGGCGCCATTCGGCACCTCCTCGGGCTCGCGGTCACCAAGAAGTTCGGCGACCTCACCATCGATGTCGATGTCGAGGACAACCGCCCGGACCGCGGCGAGCGCAAGCCCCGTCGCGAGCGTGGCCGTCGGGACCGTGGCGATCGCCGCGACCGTGGCGACCGTAGAGATCGTGGAGATCGTGGAGATCGTGGAGATCGTCGGGAGCGCAGCCGCTACCCCGAGGCCAAGCTTCGCGCCCTGGCCGCTCGCGCCGCAGAGAAGGCTCGCGAGGAGCAGAAGGTGATCACGATCAACCTCGAGCTCAACAGCTACGATCGCCGCATCGTCCACGTCGAAGTGGCCGAGATCGAGGGCGTCGAGAGCCGCTCCGAAGAGCGCGAAGACGGCGTGAAGGTCATCCAGGTCGCTCCGATCGGGAGCTGAGTTGGGGACGCCCTCCGAGTCGACGATCGTGGCCCAAGCCACGGCAGCCGGTCGGGGGGCTCTTGCGGTGTTGCGGATCTCGGGGCCCCATGTGGCCTCGATCCGAGACACCCTGACCCGTCCGCACCGTGCAGGACCCTGGCGTAGTGGGGCCACGCGGCGCGTCGACGTATGGGACGCCGAAGGGCGATTCGATGATGCTGTAGCGGTATTCGCTGCGGCTCCGCACACCTACACGGGCGAGGACACCCTCGAGCTGACCGTGCACGGAAACCCGCTCATCGTCGAGCGAGCCCTGGCTGCGTGTACAGCGCTCGGTGCCCGCCTTGCAGGTCCCGGGGAGTTCACGCGCCGTGCGGTGACCGCCGGCAAGCTCGATCTCCTTGCTGCTGAAGGGATCGATCAGCTGATCCGCGCAAGCACGCCCGCCGGTGTCGAGGTCGCCCGCCACGCGGTATCCGGCAAGCTCTCGGGCCAGGTGTGTCACTTTCGAGCCGTGCTCATCGATACCATCGCCGAGCTCGAAGCCCGCCTCGACTACCCGGCTGACGAGCTCGCTCTCACCGGAGATCAGGCTCTGGTAGCCGGGCTGGTAGCGCTCGCCGAAGAGTGCTCTGAGCTCGCCGACAGCTACCGCGCGGGAAAGCTGCTGGTCGATGGGGCCCGGGTAGCCCTCGTGGGCCCGGTCAATGCCGGAAAGAGCTCGCTCTTCAATGCCTTGCTCGGCCACACTCGTGCCCTGGTCCACGAACAGGCCGGGACCACCCGCGATGTGGTCGAGGCGCGCACCCGAATCGGCTCTCTGGAGGTCACCCTGCTCGACACCGCCGGAGAGCGCCAGACCGACGATCCCGTCGAGGCAGCGGGTCTGGCGTTGGCACGGGAGCTGGTCGAGGCGGCCGATCTGCTGATCGTGGTGCTTCGTGATGGGGGGCGTGATCCGGTCGAGCGAGCCATCCTCGACCGCACCGAGGGACGTGGGCGGATCACGATCAGCCACGCCATCGATCGAGCTGGAGCTTCGGTCGCTCCTCGAACCTTGGGGGTGTCTTCCCACACAGGGGCTGGGCTCTCGGAGCTTCGACAGAGGATCGAGGCGGCCTTGCTGGGACCGATGCCCGATCGACCCGCGATCGCTTCGCTGCGCCAGGCGGATCAGCTTCGCCAGGTCGCTGTTGCGGCGCGGGAAGCGGTGGAGGCTCTGCCCCTGGCCGGGGTCGCAGTAGCGGCCGACATCTTGACCGAAGCGGCGGCCCAGCTGGACTCGCTCACCGGCTCGGACACCCGAGAGGATGTGCTCGATGCGGTCTTCGCTCGGTTCTGCATCGGGAAATAGCTACACTGCGTTCCATCCAGTCTGGAGGATCGAATGCAGGTCAAGCTCTCTCTCGTGGTCTCAGTGCTCGCTCTCGGTGTGGCGCTTGGTGCGGCCATCCCATCCGCCACGGCCGAAGAGACCGGTGGGTGGGCTTGCTATATCGGAGACAAGTTTCCCGATGTCAAGGCGGCGGGGGAGTGGCGAGGGGCGGTGCGGGTGGCCGAGGGCCTGAACCAGGCGGCCTCCCATGTCGACCGGGGCACCGTGATCACGGTCCCCTACCCGATCAAGGCGGGAATGGGCTCTCAGGTGTCCGCGCCCTTGGTGTGCGTGAAGAACTGAGTCAGGGCCGAACACCCTGCTGGAAGCGCTTGGCGAGCTCGAGCACCACCCGCACTCGGGCATCGCGCTCTACTGTGAGCTGATGGTTCACCAGGGCCAGCAGCTCGTCGTCCTGCATGGTGGTGCACACCTGGCCTGCCGACTTGCGAACCTCCCAGGACGTATCGGAGAGGAAGGTGTGGAGCATCTCGGGGAGCAGCTGTTCGGGAGCGCCCCCGAGGGAGGCACAGGCGTACAGGCGCACGCCCTGATCTTCGTGGAGCGCGAGCTCGGTGAAGGCGGTGCGGGCATCGGGGAAGTAGTGGGACATCACAACAAGGCGAATGATCCCGATAGCACGCACATTTTCGATGCTATGAGACGCGGCGGTGACGATGGGCGCGAGGGTGTCGTCGGCGAGCTTGCGGGTGCGGGTGATCTCGATGAAAGCATCGACGACCGCCTCCAGCAGGGCGCGCTGATCGGCATCTTCGACCCACGTGTCGAGGTTCGCGAGCTCGATCTCACGTCCGAAAGAAAACAATCTTGGCCGCTTACGCCCGCTCACAGCGGCGAAGACTACCGCAAGAGCTGTTCGAGCAGAGAGAGATTCTCCATCTCGGCAGAATCGACCACCCCATCGGCGCCGACCATCTGGAGCGCGATGTTGAGGAAGAGCTGGCGATGCTCGATAGGAATATCGTTGGGATCGAGGTCTTCGGCGCGGGGCGGGACCTTGAGCCACTCCTCTACTTGGCTGGCTTCGTCTTCTTCGAGACCGAGCTGGCTGACGAGCTTGCGGACCATATCGCGCTCGCCATCCTGAATCTCTAGATCGGCCCAGGCAAACGAGCAGACAAAGCTCATCAGCTTGAGGCGATCTTCCTTCGGCAGTTCTTTTAGAGGCATGCCGCAGCATACACAAGTTCGTCGGCCGCTACGTCAAAAGGCGTCAGCGCACGAGACGACCGGGCTCAGGGGACGGAGGGATCGAGCTCACCGGGCTGCAGGCCATCGATCTGAGCGAGGGCCCAGAGCTGCCGGTCGTACAGGTGGGAGGGGCGGATGTTGCCGAGCGCCGCAAATAGGTTGCCCCGGAGCATGGGGTTGGTGGTCTCGAGCTGGGTGAGCAGACGCTTGATCCCGACCCGCTTCAGCCCGTCCTGGCTGCCACATAGGTTGCAGGGAAGGATCGGGAAGGCCTGCTCCTGGGCGAGCTCGACCAGGCTCGCCTCGGAGGTGTAGACCAGCGGGCGGATCACCACATTCCGGCCATCGTCGCTGTTGAGCCGGGGCGCCATGGCCTTGAGCTGTCCGCTGTAGAACAGGTTGAGCATGAGGGTCTCGATGACATCATCGCGGTGATGGCCAAGAGCGATCTTGGTGCAGCCGAGCTCGACCGCGACCTGGTAGAGGATGCCCCTGCGCAGACGGGAGCACAGCGAGCAGAAGGCTTTGCCCTCTGGGGTCTTCTCCGTCACGATGCTGTAGGTGTCCCGCTGAACCATGTGGTGCGCAAAACCGTTGGCGTCGCACCAGTCTACGATCACCTGCTGCTCGAACCCGGGCTGCCCCTGGTCGAGGTTGACTGCGATGAGCTCGAAGTCGAAGGGAGCTTTGCGCCGCACCTGGTCGAGCAGGACCATCAGCGCGTAGCTGTCCTTTCCTCCCGATAGCGCCACAAGCACCCGATCCCCGGGTTCGATCTGGTTGAAGTCGCGGCTCGCACGGGACACTTGTTGGATGAGGCGATGGTTCAGACGGCTCACCTTCATGGCGCCTCCCGCGCCGACATAACGTCTGGCTTCCCCTCTCGGGTGCGAACTGGATTACGGTACGGTCGATCGGATGGAGAGAGTAGATGAGCAGCGTACTGGCCGCGGTGGTGGCCTGGTCCGGCGCGGCCGTCGCGGGCTGTGACAGCTCCGAGACGACCAATGAGGACGTGGTCGTCGCGTTGGAGAAGGCGATGGTGTCCTACGGAGACCTCGATATACCCGCGTTTCGGGAGTCGGTTGGCGAGCTCGTATCCCTCGTCGAGTGCCTCGAGGAGTCGATCGCGCGCCCCACAGCGGCGGAGTTCCATCGGGTGCAAGGCCTGGCTGCTTTTCTCGACCACGATGAGCAGCTGTGCAGGCAGCGCTTCGCCGCAGCCCGGGCGATCGAGCCAGACTACGACTTCCCCGTGAATATCGTGCCCGATGGCAACCCGGTGCTCCGCTACTACCGGGTGCTCGATCCCAACCAGGGGGCCAAGACCACCCTGCCGTACCCGGCCGAAGGCTCGATCCGCCTCGACGGAACGCCCCGCCTCGAGCGCCACCCCGATCTCCCGGTGATCTTCCAGCGAATGGATGAGGGCGGGGCGGTCGTAGAGACCCTCGTGCTCGGGCCGGGTGTCTCCCCTCCCACCTACGAGGTGGGCAAGGCCCCGCGGCCGGTCTCGGCCAATCGCACCCTGAAGCGCGCCCTGCTGGTGGCCGGGGGCGGCGCTCTACTCGCGGCCGGCGGGGTGTATGGGGCCGCCTATGGTTCCCGGAACAGCTTCAAGAAGAACAACACAGAGCTCAGCCCCACAGAGCTCCAGAGAGCCATCAAGCGCAACCACACCCTGGTCTACACCTCTGCCGCAGTCGGGGTCGTCGGGCTTGGGCTGGGCGGGGGCGCCCTGGTGCTGAGCGGGAGCTTCTGAGGTGCTCGAGAACGGCTTCCAGGTAGATCGCTATGTGGTCGAAGAGAAGCTGGGCGAAGGGGGCATGGCCATCGTCTATCGCGTGCGCCACACCACCCTGGGCACTCGCCATGCCCTCAAGGTGCTGTCGATCACCTCGCGCGATGTGAAGGAGAGACTCATCCAGGAGGGTCGGGTTCAGGCCACTCTCGGCCATCCGAACATCGTCGCCGTCTCAGATGTGCTCGATGTCGATGGAGCCCCAGGGCTGCTCATGGAGTTCATCCAGGGCCCAGCTCTCGATCACTGGCTCTACCACTACCAACCCAGCATCGAAGAGGCGGTCACGCTGTTTCGTGGCATCGTCGCGGGTGTGGGACTGGCCCACTCCAAGGGTCTGATTCATCGCGATCTGAAGCCCGGAAATGTGCTGCTCCATATCGACGAGCGGGGCATCCACCCCAAGGTCACCGACTTCGGGCTGGCCAAGCTGACCGAGGCCACGGATCTCAAGCGCACCCGCACGGGCACGACCATGGGGACTCCTGCGTATATGGCTCCGGAGCAGATCCGCGATGCCTCTACGGTCGATCGCCGCGCCGATCTCTACAGTCTCGGAGTGATCCTCTACGAGCTGTGCTGTGGGCGCACTCCCTACCAGGAGACCGACATCATCGAGCTCTTCGCTCAGGTCGCCGCCGGGGAGTACACGCATCCCCGAGAGCTCCGACCCGACCTCCCCAACAACCTCTGTGATGTGATCGACGGGTTGCTCGAGGTCAACCGCGATCACCGATTCTCGGACTGTGCCTCCATCCTCCAGGTCCTCGATGGCGCCGACAAGACCTCCTTCACCGAGCCCCTGGTGATCGGTCCGGGGGAAGAACTCCCGGCTCCCCGGCCGCTCCCCGACCCCGGTCGAACCTACCTGGGCCCCAACACCACTGCTGCCGCTGCCGCCCGGCGCTTCGTGCGCTCGATCGAGACGGCCGCGCCGCCTCCAAAGCGCACCCAGGACAGCCCGCGGCCCACCGGTTCGGGCTTGGATATCGACGCGCCGAGCGAGGCTCAGCCCCTGTCGGCCCCGCCGGCTCCGCCGCGTAGCCTGGCCATGTCCATCCTGCTCCTATTCATGACCTCCTTGGTGGTCTTCCTGTTCATGATGTTCATCACCACGGCCGGTGCATTGGTGTTCAACCTCAGCGGCGATGAAAGGACGAACACCGTCGATGGCGATGTCGAGCCCCCCGTTCCGGTCGAGCCTCCCGCTCCGGTCGAGCCTCCCGCTCCGGTCGAGCCTCCCGCTCCGGTCGAGGTCCCGGAGGTCGAGCCTCCAGCACCTGCCCCAGAAACCGAGCCCTCCACCCCGGATATCCGGCCCGAGCCCACTCCGGTACGGCCCGAGCCCGCCACTCCCCGTCCCACTCCCAAGCCCGCTCCAGCCCCGGCCGTACCAAAGGTCTTCTCGGCAGATGCCGCGAGCTTTATCTACGACGCGGATCCCGATCTCGCGCGGGTTGTCCTCACCGACGCCGCGGGGAAGTCGTACGAGGCGGCGACTCCGATGGAGCCGGGTCGCTACGAGATCTGGATCGACACCCGCAAGCATGGTGGCGGGGTCGGCGGCAACGTGACCCTGCGCGCCGGTCAGCAGACCCGATTGGTGTGCATCCCCGACATGGTGCAGTGCAAGGCCCAGTAGGGCGCCTAGTCGATCGAGTAGTCTTCCCCAGCCCTGAAGACCTCGGTAGCGCCATCTTCCGCGTCGCCTTCGTCGTCCCAGTCGAGGTTGAGGCTCCCGCGCATGAAGACCTCCGTCTTCGCGGCGTCGTCTTCTTCATCGTCTTCGGCGGAGAAGCTGGGCCCGAGGGATGCGCCTAGCTGGAGGTTGCCTCCCAGGGCGGGCGGAACCGGAGGAGGCCCTGGTGGGACCGGAGCGGCCTGGGGAGCAGCGGGCTGGGGAGCAGCGGGCTGCATGGGACGGGGAGCGGGTACGGATTCCTCTATTGTGGTGCCGCGGCGGCTGAGAATGAACCACAACACCACGACGGCAACCAACAGCAGTGCGCCGACCAGCAGCAGCAGGATGGCGCAGAGCACAAGTAGGGTCAGCAGCGTCACGGGATCTCCGGACGCCAGGATACAACATCCACCCCGGGGAGCGGCCTATTTCAGCCCGGTGTCGACGAACTCGATGCCGTCATCTTCTGGGAGGAGCAGCAGCTCTTCCTCCTCTTCGGGAGAGGCGGATCGGGGCGGAGCATCGAGCCCCGCGCCCGGTGTCGACAGAGCATCGAGTCGAGCCTGTCTTACGGCGCGGATCCGGTCTTGTTCTTCGGGGGTGAGGGCGGCCCACTTGGCGGCGCGGCGGTGCTTGATCCGCTCGGCGCGCTTGCTTCGTCGCTTGAGGTACTCCTGTGCGGCGGGTGAAGACTTGTCCTGGATGCCCCGGAGACCCCGACGGGCGGCCATGAGTGGAGCCCGTTCGGCCTTCTTCATGGGGACCCGCCCGTCTGCAGCGCGTTGGGCAGGACGGGCTACTTGCTGGGGGGCGACGGGACGGGCTCGCTGGGCGGTAGCGGCCTGCGGGGGAGCCTCGGCGTCGGGTAACATCTGGGAAGAAGCAGCGTTCAACGCCTGTTGAGCGGTGTTTGCAACCCGTATGACCTCGTACACACCGACCGTGCAGATCACCCCTAGCAGGAAGGTGCCGAGGTAGCCCAGAACCTGTTTCATGAAGCCCTCTACTTCTCGATAGCCTTCTTCGGGACGATCCGCATCAGCCCAGGAAGGGGTAGTGCCAGTCGGTGGGGGGGCAGAAGTTCTCTTTGATGGTGCGCTGGCTGACCCATCGCAGCAAGTTCAGAGGGCTACCCGCCTTGTCGTTGGTGCCCGAGGCGCGGCTTCCGCCGAAGGGCTGCTGCCCGACGACCGCCCCAGTGGGCTTGTCGTTGATGTAGAAGTTGCCCGCGGCGAAGCGGAGCGCGTTCATCGCGGTGTGGATGGCATAGCGATCGTTGGCGAAGATCGCACCGGTCAGCGCGTACGGACTGGTCTGGTCGACGAGCTTCAGCGTCTCCTCGAAGTCCGCGTCGTCGTAGACGTACACCGTGGCGATGGGGCCGAAGATCTCCTCGGCCAGCATGGGGTGGTGGGGGTCATCGACCTGGAATAGCGTGGGCTGCACGAACCAGCCCTTCGATCCATCTGCCTTGCCACCGAAGATGGCCTTGCCCGTGCTGTGGCCCAGAGCGAGGTAGCGCTGGTGCTTGTCGAAGGCACGCTCGTCGATGACCGCAGAGAGGAAGTTGTCGAAGTCTCGCACGTCGCCCTGCTTCATCTCCGAGACCTGGGCGATGACCCGATCACGGATGGCGGGCCACAGGGACTTGGGTAGGTAGATTCGCGATGCAGCCGAGCACTTCTGGCCCTGGTACTCGAAAGCGCCGCGTGAGATCGCGACCGCGACCGCCTCTGGGTCCGCGCTGGGGTGGGCGACGATGAAGTCCTTGCCGCCCGTCTCCCCGACGATTCGGGGGTAGGTGCGGTACTGGTCGATGCGGCTGGCGACGGTCTTCCACAGGTGCTGGAACACCGCGGTGGACCCGGTGAAGTGGATGCCTGCGAGGTCGGGTCGGGCGAGGATCGGGTCGCCTACATCGGGCCCGTTGCCGTTGACCAGGTTGATCACCCCAGGAGGCAACCCCGCCTCTTCGAGCAGCTCGAACAGCTTCCAGCAGGAGAGCGCGCTGGTGTTGGAGGGCTTCCACACCACGGTGTTGCCCATCAGCGCCGGCGCAGTGGGGAGGTTGGCGGCGATGGAGCTGAAGTTGAACGGGGTGATGGCGAAGACGAAGCCATCGAGGGGACGGTGGTCCAGCCGGTTCCACAGGCCGGGCGGGCTGATCGGGGGCTGCTCGGCGTAGATACCCTCGGCGTACTTCGCGTTGAAGCGCCAGAAGTCGATGAGCTCGCAGGAGGCATCGATCTCGGCCTGGTGGCAGGTCTTGGCCTGGCCGAGCATCGTGGCGGCGTTGACGCGATCGCGCCAGGGCCCGGCGAGCAGGGCGGCGGCTCGGAGCAAGACCCCGGCCCGCTCTTCCCACGGGAGGTCGGCCCACTCCGCGCGAGCGGCCTCGGCAGCATCGGCGGCGCGCTGAACGACCTCTGGAGTGGCCAGGTGGAGCTTGGCCAGCACGTGGGCATGGTCGCAAGGGTTGGTCACATCGACGGTTCTGCCGGTGAATATACGCTCTCCGGCCACCACGCACGGGATCTCGACCACGACGGCCGCTTGGCGGTCGAGCTCGGCGATCAGGGAGCTGCGCTCGGCGCTTCCTGGGGCGAAGGCTCGAACGGCCTCGTTGGTTGGGGTGGGCACACTGGGGATCGACGACGCCATGCTCGCTCCTGGGCTGGCGGCCGTACTAACACTCCGAAATATGAAAGGAGCGGATGAGGCTTATTCCTCATCCGCCCCTCGAACCGCTGGAAAAATGAAAGGGGCACGGACATGAATTCCAGCGGGCAGTCTCCGTATGTGCAGGAGGTGTGCCAACTCTATCGAGGCACTTTGAATGTGGACAATTACAGATGCTGTCCGGGAGCGCGGTGGTGGAGCCGCCTCGATCGCGACATCGGTGTCATGACCCCTGGTAGAGTTCGGCGATGTTGTTGATCACCCTGTTCTGGACCGTATTTGCCGCGGTGGTTCCGCTCTCCGATGTCGACTTCGATGTCGCCGTGAGCGGGCCGCTGGCCGATGTGCGGATCACCCAGACCTTCCACAACCCCACGGACCAGGCCGTCGAGGCGGTGTACCTGTTCCCACTCCACGAGCGCGCGGTGGTGGACGAGATGGTCATACGCCTCGAGGGTCGCACCATCGAGGGGCGGATCGAGGAGGTAGGGGCGGCGCGCGAGCAGTATGCCCGAGCGATCGCGGCAGGGAAGACGGCCGCGCTCACCGAGTCCGTGCGCTGGAACCTGTTCCGGCAGACCGTCGGCAATATCCCCCCGGGTGCGCAGATCGAGGTGTCGATGCGCATCATCCAGCCTGTGCCCCGGATCGATGGAGAGTACGAGCTCGTCCTGCCTCTGGTCGCCGGCGCCCGCTTTGTCGAGCCCGGTGCATCCGACTCCGATGCACTCTCTACCCCCTACGAAGACGACGGAGTGCGGGCGAATGTGCACCTCGCCGTCGATGGCGGGGTCTCGATGCAGGGATTTCGGGTGCCCAGCCACCGGGTCTTCGTCTCCCCTACCGGCGAGGGCTGGGAGGCTCACGCCGCCGACCTGTCGATGGATCGGGACTTTGTCGCCCGCTGGGGAAGCCGCAGCGACGCGCCCCAGGTGGGGGCGCTCTCCGATGGGAGCCACCTGCTGCTGGTCTTCGAGCCGCCCCGGGTCTCAGAACGGTCGGCCCGACGGAAGCGCCGGGTCACCCTGGTCATCGACCGCAGCGGCTCCATGGCCGGGTCGGGCTGGGAGCGGGCCATCGATGCGGTGGAGGCGCTGCTCTCCACCATGGACGGGGCCGAGCGCCTGTCGGTGATCACCTTCGGCGACCAGATGCTGGACCTTGGGGAGCGTGCGGTCACAGACGAGACGAGAGCGCTGCTGCTCCAGGAGATCCGAGCCACCCGTGCGGGTGGAGGCAGCTTCCTTCGGCCCGCACTCTCAGCGGCCCTGGCCCGGCCCGACGACCCGGGTCGCCAGCACTACATCGTGGTGCTCTCGGACGGGCTGGTGGACGACGAGGTAGGGATCCTCCAGGACCTGGCGGCGTACCAGGGCAAGGCGAAGATCTCAGCGATTGGGGTGGGCCGGGCTGTCAATCGCTTCGTGCTCGGCGAGATCGCCTCTCAGGGTGGGGGACTCGCGCTCCAGCTCCGGGGGACCGAGGGAGTGGAGGCCATCGAGGAGCTGGTCGGTGGGCTCGATCGCCCCGTGATGTCGGAGGTCCAGGTCGACTGGGGTGACTGGGGTGCATCCGATAGCGTGCCCGCTCGAATCCCCGATGTGCAGATGGGCCGACCCATCCAGGTCCTGGCGCGAACCCAGTATGAAGCGGGGGGCCCGATCACGGTACGCGGTAGAGTCGACGGCGAGCCGGTCGAGTGGGTGGTACGGCCGCGCAGTGTCCAGCGCGGAAGAGCGATCGGCAGCACCTGGGCCCGGCAGCAGATCGAGGCCCTCGGGCGTCGTCAGATCCGAGCGGGAATACCGGCTCGGGAAGAGGGCCTGCCCCTGGCGCTCGAATACGGAATTCTCTCGCCCTGGACGGCATTCATCGCGATCGACTCGCGACAGGGTCCGGTCCAGGTCGCGACGTCGGACGAGCCTCCTGCCAGGCCGGTGGGGTCGACCGCACCGCTCCCTGCTTCCACGCCGCCCCCTCCCGAGCTGGAGTACCCCTCGGAGCCAGAGAGGGACTTCGAGGTCGACGGGGTCCTGCTGCGGCAGTCTGCGCCCGGTGTTCAAGCGGACTCGACCGATGAGGTGTCCTTGGACACCGCTCATGTAGAGATCGATGGCTGGGCGGGCTCTACTCAAGGGCTCGGAGGCCTGGGCTCTCGCTTCTCGCTCTCGTTCCCGGTCGCTGTGAACCGGTTCGCCCTCGCTCTCGATACAAGCCCGTCCCGGAGCGCGGTCGACGGGGGTTCCTGGACGTCGCTTCCGGGGCGGACCCAGATGGTGCTGGGCCTCGGAGGGCAGAATCGACTGGCGCTCGACCTCGCAGCAGCGCGTCAGAGCATTCTTGCCCCGACCGTCGATACCCTCGAAGCTCAAGCCCGCTCCGTCGCGGTGAAGTTGGCGCTCAGCAGCGAGAACAGCACGCTGTCCACGGGCTGGGCCCAGACCCGCTTCGGTTGCCTGGGGTGCAGCTCGGCGATCCGGACCCGGGCCACAGTCGGTACCGAGAGGCGCACCGGGCCACAGGTTGCGCGGGGGGTGTACCGGCTTCGCTTCGCTCGCACGGGCTTCGAGGGGGACCTGAACCGGAACACCTCCGATCTCGGCGCCGAGGTCGGGTTCTCCCTACGCGAGCGGGGCTATCTCGAGCTCCGGCTCGCCTCCGACGCCCTGTGGAGACAGGGGCGGCCCACATTTCTTCCGTCGGGTCGGGCAGAGATCGGGGCGGGTGGGGTCGATCGCCATCTGGCCGTGGGCTTTGCACGGGTCATCGACACCCGGACCCCAGAGCTCGCCCTCCCCACCCAGACCCGGCTCTTCCTGACCGGCGTGATCGGCGAGGAGTGGGGGCCAAGGATCGGCGCAGAGCTGAGCTGGGAACGAGCTGAGGGCCCACTGGCATTGGATATCCGACGGCTTCGTGCGCTCCCCGATCAGGGCTGGCGGCGCGACGCGATGGTCGCCTCACTCTCCTTGAAGACCCCCGAAGCCATCCGCGGAGAGCTGGGTCTTCAGAGCACCCTCACCCAGGTGTTGAGCACCGACGCCGATCTCGCTTCGGCCTTCGCTCCCTGGGTACCGGGCCTGCTGATCGCCCACCGTCCCTGGGTAGGCACCCTCGACGGCCGGGTCTCCATCGGACCGGAGCTTCGGCTGACCGACTTCACCCTGCGCGCTGCGGTCGGTAGCCCCGTAGGAGGAGATCGCTGGTGGTCGGGTTGGCAGGCGACGGGAGAGCTCGGGCTCTACCAGAACCTCGACGGGGGCAAGATCGCCTTCGGAGTGCTCGGAACCGCTCGTCGGGGCCGTCCCCTCGATGTTGATCTCGACCGCTCCGATGGGTGGATCTCCCCAGAGCGTTTGCGCCGCTACGGGGTCTTTGGCACGCTGCGAATTCGCCTGTAGAGAGGGATCCTCAGCGGCTGACCAGCGCAGTGATCCCCAGGCCCAGAGCGATTCCAGCGATCAGTAGTGCTGCAAAACCAAGGGTTATCCATATAAACGGTAGCTTCTTGGGGGCGAGTTCGATTGGAATCGGGACCGTGAGCTCCACCTCGGGGTCGATGGAGAGCCCCATGCGTTCGAGGACATCTGCGGCGGAGGCCGGGCGCTGCTCGCGATCGGGGTGGATGAGGGTCTCGATCAGCGATCGCAGCTCGGGGTCGAGGTCTTCGGGGAAGGGTGTGTGGGTACCCATTCGGACCGCGTTCATCAGGGCGACCTTGTTGGGTCCATCGAAGAGGCGCTTGTGGGTGAGGAGCTCGAACAGGATGCACCCGGCCGAGAACAGATCGGCGCGCTGATCGACCCCGCTGGGGTTCTGCAGCTGCTCGGGAGGCATGTAGCGCAGGGTGCCGAGCACCATGCCGGTCTGGGTGAGGTCGAGGCTGTTCTCGGCTTTGACGATACCGAAGTCCGAGATCTTGGGGATGGATTGGTTGCCTGCGGTCATCAGGATGTTGCCGGGCTTGAGATCGCGGTGGACGAGGCCCTGATCCTGAGCGGCGGCGAGCCCTCGCATGATCCCGCCGAAGACCCTGACGGCGGCGGTTGTATCGGGCTTGTATCGGTCGATATACTCGCGCAGATCGCAGCCATCGACCAGCTCGGCCACCAGGCTCAGCTTGCCGTCGAACTCGATGATCTCGTGCACGGACACGATATTGGGGTGGTCCAGGCGCACCTGTGCGGAGAACTCGGCGCGCAGGCGGTCTGGCGCCGAATCTGCGACGGTGTCCAGCACCTTGAGAGCAACCCGCTCACCGGTGTCCGACCTTTCGGCCTCCCACACGATCGCACGGGATCCTCGGCCCACAATGCGGGTCAAGGTGTATCCGGACTCGTTCTGGCCAACCTCCATGAGCGCATACTAGTTGAAGGCGACGCCAGAACCGGCCACGCTGCGCCGTGCTCTTCAATTCCCTGGCGTTCGCCCTGTTCCTCGCGGTGGTCCTCCCGACCTACCATGCGCTGCCGAAGCGCGCGCAGAACGGGTTCCTGGTCGGGGTCAGCTACCTGTTCTACGGCTGGTGGGACTGGAGATTCCTGGGTCTGCTCTGGGTCTCCACCCTGGTGGATTTCTGGGCAAGTCGGCGCATCCACCGCTCTGATGACCCGGGCCAGCGGCGGATCGCGCTGGGGATCTCGCTGGGGGTCAACCTCGGCATCCTCGGCTTCTTCAAGTACTTCAACTTCTTCGTCGACAGCTTCGCAGCGACGCTCGATGCGCTGAATATCCCTGTGGGTACGGGCTTGTTGCACATCGTGCTCCCGGTCGGGATCAGCTTCTACACCTTCCAGACGATGGCCTACACCATCGACACCTTCCGGAGGCGCCAGACCCCGACCGACGATCTCGTCGCCTTCATGCTCTATGTGGCGTACTTCCCGCAGCTGGTCGCCGGTCCCATCGAGCGGGCCAAGCATTTGCTCCCTCAGCTCGAGGGGGAGCGGGTGCTCACGCCCAAGTTCTTGCGCACCGGGGTCACCCTGATCCTCATCGGCCTGTTCAAGAAGGTGGGTCTGGCGGACGGGGTCGCGCCCTTCGTCGACGAGATCTTCGCCGACACCGGGGCGTTCTCTGGGGCCAGCGTGTTGCTCGGCGCGATGCTCTTCTCCATCCAGATCTATGGGGATTTCTCGGGCTATAGCGACATCGCTCGGGGCACCTCGCGGCTGCTGGGCATCGACCTGATGGTCAACTTTCGGCAGCCCTACCTCGCCCAGAATATCGCCGAGCTGTGGCGCCGCTGGCATATCTCCCTGTCGACCTGGTTCGCCGACTATGTCTACATTCCGCTGGGGGGCAGCAAGCGGGGGCCGGTCCGCAACGCGTTCAACCTCGTCGGGATGTTCGCCCTGTCGGGCCTCTGGCACGGAGCGGCGTGGAACTATGTGCTCTGGGCGACGATCAACGGCATCTGCCTCCTGGTCTTTCGCTACTGGTCCAGAGCTTCTTTCAATCGGGGTGTCGAGGTCCAGCCCTTCTCTCTGCGTTGGTTCGCAGGCAACTTCGTCACCGTGTCGATCTTCGTGCTCACCGCGCTGATGTTCCGCTCCAGCGGGCTCGCCGGGGTGTGGACCTCGTATGCGGCGCTGCTCCTCAACCCGTGGTGGATTGGCATCGAGCACAACTACCTGCTCGCGACCCTCACCTACGGAACGGCGATGTTCGCCCTGGACCTGTGGCAGTACCGATCGGGCGAAGAGGAGCCGATGCTCCAGATCCCGCGCCTGGCCCAGGGCGTGCTGCTCGGGGTTGGCATGCTCTGGGTCCTCATCATGGGGGGCGTCGATCTCGACGTTCCCTTCATCTACTTCCAGTTCTAGGATCCCGATGACCGACTGGCCCGCCCTGCTCTCCACCGCCCGCCGCGCACTCGTGGTCTGGTTCGTGGCGCTCGCGCTGGTGGGTGTGGCCGAGCTCGCGGCTCGAGGGGTGATGGGCGATGACCAGACCTGGGTGTACTGGAATCGCACCATGGCGAGCAAGGTTCGCTTCCTGAAGAAGCAGGAGGGGCTCGGGACCCGCTTCGATGTGCTGATCGTCGGCGACAGCTCTGCGGCATTCAACATCATGCCCAGTGTGCTGGACGAGGAATCGGGTCGGAGCTCCTTCAATCTCGGCAGTGCCGGAAACTACGCGCGTTCCTTCGATGTGGTGATGCGGCAACATGTGCTGCCCTCGCTACCCGACCCCGATCTGTTCATCCTGAGCTTTGCGGGCCCGGGCTTTCTGCCAGAGTCCAAGGGCCAGACCGAGCGCGTGCTCTCCAGCCCACTCGGGCAGCGGCTCCAAGGCAAGCGGGTGTGGGGGGAGTGGTTGTGGTTGGTGCGGATCCATCATCTACTCCGCCTGTACCGCGACCCTCCGGTCACTCCGACGGTGTTCCGAAATCGCGGCTTCGAGCCCTATCTGGTGGCCCTGCAGCGTCGTCCCCGGCGGCCTCGTATGGCCAATCAGCTGCCCCAGCCTCCGGCCTATCTGGTCCGGCCTCCTCTACCGCTGCCTCGGGATGACTCCGATCCTCTGGCTCCGCTGGGGCGCTTCTTCGACTACGCCCAAGGGCGGGGGATCGATGTGGTGATGGTCTCCCCACCGACCGATCGGCCCGTGCTGCTCGAGGAGATCGCCGCACTATGCGCCGAGCGAGGGGTGGGCTTCCTCGACTACTCCGACGCGCCGCTGCCTTCCCACAACAGCCACCTGAATGTGAAGGGTGCGCGGATCTACAGCACCCGATTGGCGCGGGATCTGAAGAAGCTGGGCTACTGACAACCCGCTGCCCTCAGTCGGGAGTGGAGAACTCGAAGCCGATCTCGTCGCCGAGCTCGGACTCCAGGTAGGCTTTGAGCCGCTTCTTGATGCGCGCCTCGAGCTGTCGGACCCTCTCCTTGCTGACCCCGAACTCCTGGCCGAGGGTGGAGAGACTGACCGCATCGGTGGCGACGAGTCTGCGGGACCAGATCGTGCGCTCGCGCTCGTCGCGGAGGCCTTTGGCGAACTCGGCGAGCTTGTCGTGGACGATGGAGCCGAGCTCAGAGCGTGCGGCGTTGTCCTCGGGGTTGTTGGAGATCTTCTCGGGAACGACCTCGGAGAGCGTGCGCCCGTCGGGGCTGTCGCCGGCCGGCGCGTGGAGAGATAGCGCGGGGGCGCGCATGTGCTGGTCGACGTCGGCCACGTCCTGGGGCTTGACCCCGAGGCGCTCGGCGAGGGCCTCGGGAGTGGCGCTCATGCCTTCCTGGAGCATGCGATCGCGCTCCTTCTGGAGCTGGAAGAACAGCTTTCGACCCGCTCGGGTGGACCCCAGGCGGACGAGCCGGAAGTTATCGAGGAGGAAGCGTAAGATCATGGCGCGGATCCAGTACTGTGCGTAGCTGGAGAAGCGAATCTCGCGGTATGGATCGTAGCGGGACAAGGCCTCGACCAACCCCACATTGCCCTCTTGGATGAGGTCGAGCACATTCGCCCACTGCCGGTGGTACTGGAATGCGATCTTGATCACCAGGCGGAGGTTGGCGGTGACCAGGTGCTGGGCGGCCTCGGCGTCGCCTTCTTCGACGAAACGGACCGCGTACGCCTTCTCTTCCTCGCGGCTGAGCAGCGGATACCGCCTGACTTCGGAGAGGTAGTAGGAGAGCAGGTCCTTCTTGGACCCAGAGCGCACCTTTGCCGGTGGCATGCCCACGAGCGGGAGGTTGGACGGCACCGCTCGAGTGGAGGGACTCTCCCCCTCCTCGAGCTCGTCCTCCTCCAGTGCCTCTTCATCCTTCGCCATCGGTCCTCCCCGCGAATGCGGTGGCCAGATTTTGCAAAGCGCTAGGCGCGCCAGCCATGATCGGCAAGCCCTGCTCGCCATTCACCACGTCGAAAGCGGACCCGTCGAGTGACGATATACCCCCTCCGGACTCGGTGATGAGCAGTGCGCCACATCCTACATCCCATAGCGCCCACTTTGGAACAATCGCCGCGACGCCCGAACCGGCGGCGCACAGGGCGAGGTGAGCCGCCGCGGAACCGAGCGCCCGGATCTTTCCTTGCCAGCGCGCGCTGGCAGGGTGGGCGTGGAAGCGACTGGAGACCAGGAGCACCTGGCGCTTGGGTCCCCATTGGGGCGGGGAGAGATGGAGGCGCTCTCCGTCGCGATAGGCGCCGTAGCCCGTTGCTGCGAACCAGTACTCGTCGAGCATCGGCACGTAGAAGGCCCCGAGCACGAGCTTGCCATCGCGCACCAGGCAGACGGTGGGGCCCCAGTAGGGGAACCCGTCGAGGTAGGACTGGGTGCCGTCGATGGGGTCGATGTGGAAGGTGCCTTCGGTGCCCTGTAGGCACGCTCCCTCTTCGCCGATGACGCCACATCCGGGGAAGGCCCGGGGCAGCTCTGCGCCGAGCCAGGCATCCAGTTCCTGGTCGACATCCGAGACCGGGCTGCCATCTGACTTGAGCTGCATGGACGTGGAGTGTCGGCGGTCCCGAGCCAGCCTTCCCGCTTGGGAGAGGAGTTCGTGCAGCACGCCCCGCGCGCGATCCGGATCCAGTGAGTTCATCGCCCTCTCCACTACCACCCGGTGGAGTGGCTTGCGACAACTCTGCTTGGCGGCTCGGCGCTCTGCGATGTAGAGGTCGCGGGTGACGCTCACCCTTGGCGAGACCTGGCGACCCTGGCATCCGAGCGTTCGGCGCGGTGTGCTGAACGAGGAAGACGGCCCCATCGAGGTGCTGGTCATGCTCGCCCCCTGGGCACCGTCCGGTGTCTTGAGAGCTCGCGAGCGCGCCGGAAATGCCCTCGATCTGCGCGGGGGTTGCGTGCTCCCCTTGCTCGACATCCGCGCCCACAACAAGAAGATCGCCTTCATCTACGAGTCCGTCGATGGTATCGCAGCGTCGTGGCTGGTCGATGGGCGAGGGATCGGTCACCGAGCCGCCGCCGAGCTGGTGAGCAGCGTTGCGGAGTGTGTCGCCGAGCATCCCCATCCCGGACTCGATCCCGGTGATGTGCTGCTCTGCTCGGATGGGTCGGTCCGGGTAACCAACTATGCGTGTGCTTTTCCCGATGTCTTCGGCCCCGTCCCTCCAGGTGATGGCTCTGCCGAGGAGGTGCGGGTCTACCGACTCGGGGCCCTGCTCGCGTCCCTGCTCGGGGGGCCTCTGCCTCCTACCAGCACCGAGGAGGCTCATGATGCCGCCGTCCGGCGGGCTCAGATCCGGGCGATGAGCCGGCCCGGAGCGGTCTTCAGCGAGGCATATGGCAACTGGCTGCGGGCCCTCTTGGCCTGGGAGCCCGCCGCTCGTCCGCCGCTCTCTCGGGTCGCCGAGGGCCTCGCCGAGCTCGCGGCGAACACCGCAGGCCCCACCCTGGTCGAGACCGCGGACCAGCACTTCGGCGCTTGGGTGATCGAGCTCCTTGGCTTCGATGACGAAGCCCCCACGCTCCCCGCAGAGATCGAGAGCCTTCGGGAGATCCTCGACCCGCTGCCCACTCAGCAGGCGGGTCGCCGGACGCTGGGCGAGGAGCATGTGCTGGGGAATATCGATGTGGAAGACGATCCGACCGTGGACTCCGAGCTCGGTATTCCTCCGGAGACGCCGCCGTCGATCATCGAGCGCGGGAGCATCCCGGTAGCGGTCGGGCCCCCGGCGGAGGTGGCCGCGATGCGCCCATCTCTACCGCTCGGTTTCCTGGCTGAGGACCCGGAGACTTCGTCTACGACGATGCCAACCCGCACCGTGCCCATGTCGGTCTCGCCCAAGCCCCGGCCGGCCCGGCCCTCGTGGCTGATGCCGCTCACGATCGGGCTGGCTGTCGGCGCGATCGGGTTGTTGATCTGGCTCACCTTCCTATAGGCCCGCGGGCTACTCGAATAGCCACACGAGCTCGACGATCTCACCCCGGGGATCGCGGACCGCCACGGTCAGGCGCATCGACACGATGTGGAAGTCCGAGGGGTCCATGTCGACGTAGTAGCGCTCGTTTTCGGGTGAGGTGACCAGGGGGAAGGCGACGATACCGGTGAGGAGGCGCTCGGGTGTGATCGGCAGGTAGGCCTCCCTGAGGGGTCCCGCGGCGCGCGCTCGGAGCGCGAGATCGCCATCGAGCACGTTGCGTTCCTGATGGTAGGCCCAGAAGAGAAGATCCTCGAGCAAGACCTCCTGGGTGGGCGCTGCGCGGAGCAGATTCCCCTCGTGGTTGAGCTCGAGGCGGGTGCGCTCCGGGACCCAGCGAACCGCCTCACCGGAGGTGATCTCGAGCTCGAAGAGCAGCGCCGCGCGGTTGTTGAACAGGCGACTGCTGGTGCCGGGCCACTGGTTCCAGTCCGCGCTCTCTGCTCGAATAGGTACGGCAGAGCCTGAGATATCGTTGACGACGACCAGGAGGGGAGTGCCCTCGATCGACGGCGGCGCCACGGCGGCTGGCTCGAGTCGATAGCGCATGAAGCGCGCGAGGACCTGCTTGGTGTCGGCTCGGACCTGGGGCTCGACGACCTGGGTGGTGCGTGGACCACATCCGAGGATCATCGGAAAGATGAGGAACGAGAGTAAGTTTTTCCAACTCATGCCAAGAGCCCTTGTCAGCTGGGACCAACCGATTAGAAGTCGCTGTACACGGTGGGTGTAGCTCAGCTGGTTAGAGCGCCGGATTGTGGTTCCGGAGGCCGTGGGTTCAAGACCCATCATCCACCCCATTTACATCGTGAATACGGGCCTATAGCTCAAGTGGTAGAGCACCGGACTCTTAATCCGTAGGTTGAAGGTTCGAGTCCTTCTGGGCCCACATTCACTGTCTTCCAGACCCCGGGACGCATGTGTTCCGGGGTCTCTGGGTTGTGGAGACGGGGCTTGGACGGTACCGAGTTTCAAAAGCTCTCGACGTTGTGGAGCGGGCTCTATATAGGCCCGGGTCTATTTCATCCGTTCGCGAGAATGGCGGAACTGGTAGACGCGCTGGACTTAGGATCCAGTGGGGCAACCCGTGGGGGTTCGAGTCCCCCTTCTCGCACCCCACACGCGCGTCAGGCCGTTCCGTACCATCGAGGTCAGTCATGAAGGTTGCAGTCGAGTCCATCGGGTCGTTTCAGCGGAAGATCCAGATCACCGTTCCCGCCTCCAAGGTGAAGAACGAGCTGGATACCGCATTCAAGCAGCTCGGCCGCAAGGTCCGGCTTCCGGGCTTCCGCCCAGGGAAGGCGCCGCGCCGGGTTCTCGAGGCCCGCTACGGCACCGATATCCGCAGCGATGTCGCCAACAACCTGGTCCAGAGCGGGTACCGCGACGCCATCGCCGGTGAAAAGCTCGAGCCGGTGGGGCAGCCCACCCTCGACAATCCCGGAGAGATCAGTGGCAGCGTGGACTTCGAGTTCACCGTCATCGTCGACGTGAAGCCCACGGTCGAGCTCACCAAGGTCAAGGGCGTCGACGTGGTCTACCCGCCGGTCGAGGTCACCGATGACGAGATCGCCGCTACGGTCCGCGCCAAGCTCGAGGGTCAGGCCCGTCTGGTCGAGGTCACCGATCGTGGCGTCGAAAAGGGCGATATGGTTCTCGTCGAGCTCACGGTCAAGGACGGCAAGGAGGTCGTCTGCTCCGAGCCCGGCACCATGATCCGCACCGAAGCCGACCCCTACTACCCCGGCATCGAGGACTTCCTGGTCGGCACCAAGGCCGGCAAGTCCAAGAAGGGCAAGGTCCAGTTCGGCGAAGACGCGCGCACCGAGGTCGTGTCCGGCCGCGAGCTCTCCGTCACCGCCAAGGTGCTGTCGATCCAGGCCAACGAGGTCCCCGATCTCGATGACGCCCTGGCCGAAGAGCTCGGCTACGAGGGCGGTGCCGAGGGTATGCGCTCGGCGATCCGCGCCCAGATCTCCCAGCAGCGCGAGAGTCTCTCCCGCAACCAGGCCCGGGCCAACCTGCTCGAGTCCCTCATCGCGGCCAACCCCTTCGACGTGCCGGGTGGCATGGTCGACACCTCCCTGAAGATGCTCATGGATGAGCTCCGGCTTCAGCAGGCGTACATGGGTCGCGATCCGCGCTCCCTGTCCTTCTCCGATGCTCAGGTGGCCGATCTGCGGATCCGTGCCGAGTTCGCATCCAAGGCGGGCCTCATCCTCGAGAAGGTCGCCGAGACCGAGAGCATCGAGATCACCGACGCGGACCTCGACGCGAAGTACATCGAGCTGGCCGAAGAGCGTGGCCAGAGCGTCGAAGCGGTGAAGGGCTACTTCGTCAAGGACGGCGCAGTCGAAGAGCTCAAGGCCCGCATGATCGAAGAGAAGACCCTCGACTGGCTGCTCGAGCGCGCCACCATCGTCGAGGCTCCCAAGGTCGAGGCCAAGGCCGCAGAGCCCGAGGCGAAGCCCAAGAAGGCCGCCAAGAAGAAGGCCGCACCCAAGAAGGAAGCCGCCGCCAAGAAAGAAGCGGCTCCCAAGAAGAAAGCCGCCGCCAAGGACGAGCCCGCTGCCGATGGCGCCGATCTCTCGCTCCTCAAGGGCTCGGTAGGCAAGGTCAAGGAGGCGCTCGCCACCGGTGATCACGATGCCCACCTGGCCGAGATCCTCGCCGCCGAGCAGGCCGGAAAAGCCCGTAAGGGTGCGCTGGCCGCGATCGAGAAGCGCATCGCCGACGCCCAGTGAGGTTCGCGGCTGCGCTGCTCCTCGTGGGCTGCTCCGCTGTGCCCCCCGATCCCGCGATCGGTACCTGGCTATGCGCCGAGCGCTGGCTGGGTGCTGCGCGGGCTGAGTGTCCGGTCGATGGGGCCAGCTGGCAGCTCGACCTCGGTCCCGAGGGGGCCGTGTTCATCGAGGCCTTCATCGATCCCGCCATCGAACCGGTGATCGTGCCACTGGACACCGTCCCGCTGGAGCTCGGCTCCTGGCAGCTCACCGAGTCCGCTGTCGAGGGCGTCGAGTCCGGTCAGCTGGAGCTGTCGTGCGTGTACGACGGGCCCCTGCTGTCCTGTGCCGGAAGCGATGCCCAGCAGACCTGGGAGCTTCGCTTCACCCGCATCTGAGCGAGCTACTTCAGCTCGAGCAGGTTCTCGATCGGTCGGCCGAGTGCGGCGCGATCGCCGTTGACCCCGATGGGGCGCTGGAGCAGACGTGGGTGCTGGGCCATAGCCGCGATCAGCCCGTCGTCATCGAGATCTGCGGAGATCTGGTGCTTGGTGGCGTCCCGTTTCCGCAGCACCTCGCGGGGGCCCATGCCGAGCTTGCTGAGCACGCTCCGGAGCTCGGCTTCGGAGAGCGGATCCTGGGTGTACTCGCGGTAGGTGTGGGGGATGGCGTGTTCGTTGAGCAAGGCGACCGCCTTGCGACAGGTGCTTCAAGTCTTGGTGCAGATCAGTTCGATCATCGGGGACCCTCCAGAGCCATCGGGATAGCACATCGGGTGGAAGCTGTGCGGGGAGGGCGGGATGGGGCGGTGGTGCGTGGTAGCGGTGGCGCTGATCAGCCTCGCCTGTGGCGGGGCCTTCGAAGACCAGCAGCATGCGCTGGATGCTTCGGATCACGCCGTCCTGGTCGAGATCGACGACCTCCGCTCGGACTTCCCCTCGGTGTCCTTCGACCCGGGCGCCCAGACCTGGTCGAAGATCGAGTCGATGGGATCTTGGGAGCTGGAGTACAGCTACGAGACGGAGGCCTTCACCGTCACCAGCTTGGTCTTCCTCAACGATACCGTCGACGAGGCGGACTGGGTGCTGTGGGGTATCGGCCTGTCCACCTCGGTCCTCGCATCCGAGGGGGTCGAGTTCGTGGCGGATCCGGCATTGCTCAGCATGGGAGACAGCCAAAACTGCGGGCTGCTCATGGTCGAGGGGGTCACCGGCGGCAACCTGTGCATGGTCCGCGACGGGACCACGGTGATCGCCTTCGTGCTCGTCGGGGGATACTTCGATGAGCCCGGGGACCTCGATCGCGTGCTGGGTCCCGCGATCACGGCCTCGCGGACCTATGTGCCCCAGGCATCCCCGCTGCCCTAGCGTGCATGAATTCCTCAAACATCGCCCTGAGCTACCCGATTGGGGAGGCCCCAGCGAAAACGATGGGCGTGGCCGATCCCTCCAGTTACGGAGAGGCCCTACCATCCGAGGTTCCCGTCACATGAGCTTCCCAAGGCCCACGAACTACTTCATCCCGAGCGTCACCGAGACCACCCACCGCGGTGAGACCCGCTACGACATCTGGTCGCGGCTGCTCGTCGACCGGATCATTTTTCTCGGCACGCAGATCGACGATCAGGTGGCCAACCTCATCGTGGCTCAGCTCCTGTTCCTCGAGAGCCAGGACGCCGAGAAAGACATCTACATGTACATCAACAGCCCCGGCGGGGTCATCACGGCGGGCATGGCCATCTACGACACCATGCACTACATCCGCCCCGATGTAGCCACCATGTGTGTCGGTCAGGCCGCCTCCATGGGCGCTGTGCTCCTCGCGGGCGGTGCAGAGGGCAAGCGCCGCGCGCTTCCCCACAGCCGGGTGCTCATCCACCAGCCCCTCGGCGGGTTCCGCGGTCAGGCCACGGATATCGAGATCCACGCCAAAGAGATCCTCCGCTGGAAGTCGACCCTCAACGAGACCCTTGCCCGCCACACCGGTCAGAAGGTCGAGACCATCTCCCACGATACCGAGCGCGACAACATCATGACCGCGGTAGAGGCCTGTGAATACGGGCTGATCGACGAGGTCATCGCCCCCGGAAAGCTCCCGGGTGACGAGGGCTGATGCGTCGGAAGTCCGCCAGCAAAGATCTCTGCTGCTCCTTCTGTGGAAAGTCCCAGAAGGAGGTGCGCAAGCTGATAGCCGGCCCGTCGGTGTACATCTGCGACGAGTGCGTCGAGCTGTGCAACGACATCATCACCGAGGAGTACGAGCGCGAGGACTTCTACGCCACCCGTGGCCTGGTCCCCAAGCCCAAGGACATCTACCACCACCTCGATGAGTACGTGATCGGCCAGGAGAGGGCCAAGCGGGTTCTCTCGGTGGCGGTGCACAACCACTACAAGCGCATCGACAGTCGCTCCAACCACGACGATATCGATCTGCAGAAGAGCAATGTGCTGCTGATCGGGCCTACGGGCTCGGGCAAAACGCTGCTGGCCCAGACCCTGGCCCGCTTTCTCGACGTGCCCTTCGCCATCGCGGATGCCACCAGCCTCACCGAGGCCGGGTATGTGGGCGAAGATGTCGAGAACATCATCCTCGGGCTGTTTCAGAACGCCGAGTACAATGTCGAGCGTACCTGCAAGGGCATCATCTACGTCGATGAGATCGACAAGGTCAGCCGCAAGTCCGAGAACCCGTCCATCACCCGGGACGTGTCCGGCGAGGGCGTGCAGCAGGCCTTGTTGAAGATCATCGAGGGCACCGTCGCCAATGTGCCGCCCAAGGGCGGTCGGAAGCATCCCCAGCAGGACTTCCTGCAGATCGACACCACCAACATCCTCTTCATCTGTGGAGGGGCTTTTGTCGGCCTCGACAAGATCGTCGAGGGGCGGCTCGGTCAGCAGCAGATGGGCTTTGGCAAGAAGGTGCGGGGCCGCGAGAAGCTCACCACCTCCGAGCTCATCGCCCGTGTCGAGGCCGAAGACCTCATGAAGTTCGGGCTCATCCCGGAGTTCATCGGGCGGGTCCCGGTGGTCGCCACCCTCGACGAGCTCGACGAAGCGGCGCTCATCGACATCCTGATCAAGCCCAAGAATGCCCTGATCAAGCAGTACCAGAAGCTCTTCGACATGGACAATGTCACCCTCAAGTTCACCGAGGGTTCGCTGCTGCACATCGCCCGAGAGGCCCTCACCCGAAAGGCGGGGGCACGTGGGCTGCGGGGCATCCTCGAAGAGATCATGCTCGACGTGATGTACGACCTTCCTTCAAAGAACAATGTGAAGGAGTGCATCATCAGCGAAGATGTCGTGACCAAGCGGCAGGATCCAATCCTGGTGTACGAGAACGAAGCCGAGTGGGCCTGAACTGGTCCACGCCTGATCCCAGGCACTCCATCCCTCACAAGGCAGGCTGCTGACCGTGTTCTTCCGAGACCGACAGGACCAGGATGTACCCGCGCGGTTCGCGCTCCTCCCGCTGCGCGAGGTGGTGGTCTTTCCCCAGCGCACCATGTCGCTGATCGTGGGGAGACCCCGCTCGGTCAGCGCCGTGAACGCGGCTCGCAACAGCGAGTCTGGCGAGATCTTCCTGGTGGCTCAGCGCTCTGGCGAGCGGGTGAATCCCACTCAGGCAGACATCTACGAGTTCGGTACCATCGCCACGGTCGAGGAGGTCCTCAACCTCCCGGACGGCAACACGCGGATCGTGGTCGAGGGGCGGCGCCGGGCCAAGGTGCTGCGTTGGCTCTCCGAAGAGCCTCACTTCGAGGTCGAGGTCGAGGAGTACCTGCCGCAGCCCGAGCACAGCGCCGAGCAACAGGCACTGGTCCGCACCGTAAAAAGCACCTTCGAGCGCTATGTGAAGCTCAACCGGGCCGTACCGCCCGAGATGCTGCTCTCGGTCAATGCCCTCGAAGACCCCGATCGGCTTGCGGATATGTTGGTCAGCCCGCTGCAGTTCAAGATCGCAGAGCAGCAGGAGCTCCTGGAGACCGTCGATGTCTCCCTGCGCCTCGAGCGGGTGTACAAAGCGCTGCTGGCCGAGATCGAGTTCCTTCAGGTCGAAAAAAAGCTCAAGAGCCGGGTCAAGCGAGAGCGCGAGAGTTCTCAGCGCGAGTACTGGCTCAACGAGCAGATGAAGGCCATCCAGAAGGAGCTCGGTGACAAAGAGGGTCGCACGGACCTCGAGGAGCTCGCAGAGGCGCTCGCCAACAAAGACCTGCCCGAGCATGTCCAGTCCCGCGCCGAGAAGGAGCTCCGCAAGCTCGCCCAGATGAACCTCATGAGCGCCGAGGCCACCGTCGTTCGCAACTACCTCGACTGGGTCGTGGCGCTGCCGTGGAACGAGGAAAGCCCCGATCCACACGAACTCGCCAAGGCTGCAGAGGTGCTCAACGAAGACCACTTTGGCCTGCGGAAGATCAAGGAGCGCATCCTCGAGTACCTGGCCGTGTCCACCCTGGTCGACACCATGCGGGGCCCGATCCTGTGCCTGGTCGGCCCGCCCGGCGTCGGAAAAACCTCTCTGGCGCGGTCCATCGCTCGGGCTACAAACCGCCCCTTCGTGAAGATCTCGTTGGGCGGGGTCCGCGACGAAGCCGAGATCCGTGGCCACCGTCGCACCTACATCGGCGCCATGCCGGGCAAGCTGCTCCACGCCATGAAGCGTGCTGGGTCCATCGATCCGGTCATCCTCCTCGACGAGGTCGACAAGATGAGCAGCGACTTCCGCGGAGATCCCGCAGCCGCTCTTCTCGAGGTGCTCGACCCCGAGCAGAACACCCAGTTCAACGATCACTACCTCGACCTGGACTTCGATCTCTCCAAGGCGATGTTCATCTGCACCGCCAACGCGCTCCAGGGCATCCCGCTACCGCTCCAGGATCGGCTCGAGATCACCGAGCTGTCGGGCTACACCGAGATCGAGAAGGCCGCTATCGCCAAGCGCTATCTGCTGCCGCGCCAGATGGAGCTCAACGGCATCACCGCAGACAACGTCACCCTTTCCGACCCCGCGTTGCTCATGGTCATTCGCAACTACACCAAGGAATCCGGTGTTCGAAAGCTCGAGCAGGAGATCGCGCGGATCTGCCGCAAGGTGGCGCGCCGGGTCGTGCACCACGGCGCTCGGACGCGCATCAACGTCACCACCGGCAACCTCGATAAGCTGCTCGGTGTGCCGCGCTACAAGGTGGGCAAACGCGAGCTCGAGGATCAGGTCGGCACCGTGAAGGGGCTGGCGGTCAGCCCATGGGGTGGCGAGCTGCTCAACATCGAGGTCGCAGCGATCAAGGGCACGGGTAAGCTCATGCTCACCGGGCGTTTGGGTGACTGGCTCAAGGAGTCGGCCAATGCTGCGCTCACCTATCTGCGCACCCGCGCCGATGCCCTGCATCTCGACTCGGACTTCTACGAGACCCAGGATCTGCACATCCACTACCCGGGCAATGCGCTGAAGACCGACGGGCCGAGCGCGGGCATCGCCATGGCCACGGCACTGGTCAGCGCACTCACCCAGATCCCCGTGCGCGCCGACACCGCCATGACCGGTGAGATCACCCTCCGCGGCCGGGTGCTCCCGATCGGGGGGCTCAAGGAGAAGGTCCTCGCGGCCCATCGGGGTGGCATCACCCGGGTCCTCATCCCGGAGGACAACGTCAAGGACATCGACGAGATCCCCGCGCGGGTCCGCCAGACCGTCGAGATCATCGCGGTGGACCACATGGACCGTGTGCTCAAGGAGGCGCTCTCTGGTGCCCAGGCCGCAAAGATCTTCGGAGACCATTCGGAGCTTACTGGTTCAAAGACCCGCTCAAAAGCAACAACTCTGGATGAACCGGGCGTCTCCGAACCCTCTACTTGAGACCCGGGTCTCAAAAACCTTCAAACCGTTGCTTCGTTTCCGGCGCGAGGTTCGCTACAGTCCCCATGGTGCTTCCTTGTGAAGCGCCAACACACGAGTGTCCACAGCGAATTTGCTGTGGATTCAGGGGAGCACAAAATGGCCAATTCCGTGACGAAGGCAGATCTCGTCTCACACATCGCATCTGAGACCGGCTTGAAGAAGGTCGAAGCAGAGAAGGCGCTGACCGCGCTGACAGGAGCCATCCAGGATGCTCTAGTCAGCGGCCAGAAGGTCACACTTGTCGGTTTTGGTACCTTCATGGTGGCCGAGCACTCGGCTCGCATGGGTCGCGATCCGCGTACCAAGCAGCCAATTCAGATTCCCGCCAGCAAGAAGGTCAAGTTCAAGCCTGGAAAGGCCATGAAGGACGCGGTAAATCCGTGAATTTCATCGGAGTGCACGCGGTGTCTTGACGCAGCGGGTAAGCCGAAATAAGAGCTGTTGGCTCGGCGGGGGTTCACTTCTGTCGGGCGGATAGCTCAATGGGAGAGCTACGGCTTTACACGCCGTCGGTTGCAGGTTCGAGCCCTGTTCCGCCCACTCCCCAGCGAGGCCATCATTGGGGTGGTAGTTAAGTTGGTTATAACGCCGGCCTGTCACGCCGGAGGCCGCGGGTTCGAGTCCCGTCCATCCCGCCACTTTGTCACCCGCCCCCTAAAAAGGGCGGGTGCATTTGTTTTGGCGCCGATTCGGCGGCCTATCGGTTTTGGGATACAGCGGTCTCATGCTGACCTTCCTGATCGCGGCGAGTTCTTGGGCCGCCCAGCCCACCAAGCGCCCCACCGACGAGCAGCGCGGCGAGGAGCTGTACCGGCGCCACTGCGCGGCCTGCCATGGGGTGCGCAATGGGGGGCGGGGCCCCGCCACCAAGGCGCTGGTTCAACAGGTCCCGCCGCTCCAGGCCTCCACGCCGGGCAACGACGCCAATGTGCGCACCGTGCTCAAGGGCAAGGGTGCGATGCCTGGCTACGAGGCCGCCTTCGACCGCGCGGATGCGGTGCGGGTGCTCAAGTATATGAACTCCCTCGGCCCCGACAAGATGTTGCCCGCCGCGCCTAGCAAGTCCACCCAGAAGCGCACACCGGGCAAGCCCCCTCCGGTCACCAAGCCCCGAACGCGGCCGTTGTCGGCGACCAAGCTGAAGGTCGAGCCGGCTCCGGCGGCGGATGCCGAGCCGGCGCCGACGAAACCCGAGTAGTCTTTGGCTGGGGCCGCTATGCTAGGGCCATGCTAGCGGTCCTGCTGTTCACTGCGCTCTCCGCCGAGCCCGACCTGGAGCTCGGTCGGTCGATCTACGCCGCCAAGTGCACCGCCTGCCACGGCGTCTCTGGCAAGGGCGATGGGCCGGTGTCTCGGGCGCTCCCGCAGCCTCCGGCAGACTTCTCCGATGTCAGCTACTGGAAGAGAGCCGACGACAAGCTGGTCCGTGCCATCATCGTGTCCGGCAAGCCCGGAACGGTCATGCGGGGATTCCCCATGAAGCCCGCCCACCTCGACTCCCTGGTCGCCTACCTCCGCACCCTCGCTCCCAAGCCGGAATAGTCTTCCGCGTCTTTCCTCGTCCACTTCCCGCCCCGATTCGCCCACATGTTCCCCGTCGCATCCGCCCTGGGCGCGCTCTTTCTCGGAGTTGTGCAGGGCTTGACCGAGTTCCTTCCGGTGTCGAGCTCTGGCCACCTCACGCTGTTCTCCCAGTTCATCGAGCTGGATGGCGACAACGTGCTCTTCAATCTATTCCTCCATGTCGGCACGCTGATTCCCGTCCTGTGGTTCTACCGGGCCGAAGTCGGTGCGCTGATCCGAGCCCCCTTCGCTGGAGAGCAGCAGCCGTTGCTTCAGCGCGAAGGCATGCGCCAGTGGCTGCTGCTGGTCGCCGCGAGCGTGCCCACCGCTGTGATCGGGCTGCTGCTCAAGGATGTCTTCGAGGCGCTCTTCGATACACCCGCCGCGCTCACGGTCACCTTCGCGCTCACCGCGTGCATCCTGCTCTCGACTCGGTTCGCCCCAGAGCCCCGACGGGGCATCACCCTGTGGATTGCCGTAGTGCTCGGAATCGTTCAGGGCCTGGCCATCACTCCCGGCATCTCGCGGTCGGGCTCTACGATCGCCATGGCGCTGCTGCTCGGCGTCAATCGCGAAGAGGCGGCGCGCTTCAGCTTCCTGATGAGCGTGCCCGCGATCTCCGGCGCGACCTTGCTCATGCTCAAGGACGCCGATCTCACAGCCTTCGATCCGGTGGCGGTGGGGGTGGGCTTCAGTGCGGCGCTGATCAGCGGCTACCTGGCCCTCGTATTGCTGGTCGAGCTGGTGAAGCGGGGCGGTCTGCACTGGTTCAGCATCTGGTGCTTCGGCGCCGCTATCGTGTCTGCGGCGATCGCCTTCAGCTAGCCAGGGCGAGCTCCGAGAACCACGGCGTGCGGATGGTCGTGGTCGCGCCATTCTTGACCCGCTGACGGCGAACCAGGCCCGCCGCGCGGAGCCGGAGATCGCGCTCGGGATCTTCCGGGAGCGGGCCGAGCCGGGCGACCCTCTCGAGCCGGGTAGATAGGCTGGGATCGGCGTTGACGATGTCGAGCGCGGCCCGGACCTCGTCGGCGATAGGACCGAGCACACGCCACATCCGCTCGCGGTTGACCACGATCTCGGAGAGCTCGCTCTCGTCTCCCTCGCCCAGAGCATCGAGCACGGCGGGGACCCCACCCGCGACGGCCACCGCGCTGCGCAGACGGTGGGGAGCGAGGGGGCCATGGTGCTCGACCAGGACCTCGACGGCCTCCATCGCAGAGAAGTCGGAGAGCTCCAGTCGCGCCGCCTGCTCGATGTCGAAGCTGGGTGCGTCGACGGAGCCCGCGAGCAGTAGATTGAAGCAACGGCCCTGCCCGTACTTGTCGATATGCTCGCGGAAGATGTCCAGCAGGTCGTTGAGGGCGTCGACCGGTAGGTGCTCGAGGTGGTGGAGCAGCAGGCAGCGACGCCGGCCCCCCTCGGCGCGATCGAGTAGCTCCGACATGACCGTGCGAAAGCCCCGGCGGCTGACCGCCTGCCAGGCGGGGCCTTCCTCGAGGTGGACCTGGCAGAACTCCGCGATCGCAGAGGCGAGCCAGCCCCAGCCCTGGTGTGCAGTGAGCCCCTTGAGTGGCGCGAGGCTGAGCGTGCGCGCGGTGATGCTCGGATCGCCCAGGGAAAGGTCTGTGGCGATATCTTCGAGAAAATACTGCGCCTGGCTCCACCGTGGGGAGATCAGGATCACCGGCCGCCCAACGCGTAGATTTACCCGGACCGCCCGCGCGAGACGGGTGCGGGTGGCTTTCTCGAAGTAGTACTGATTGTTGTCGAAGGCTCCCTTGCGTTTGCCGCGAAGGATGGTGATTCGACGGTCGAGACGGTTCATTTGCGTTCCGGGTCGGCGAATCTAGCGCAAATACGCCAGGAGATCGAGCCTCCGACGATCACCACTTGGACACAACGATATTGTCATGTCAAGAACTGAGCCCAGAAATCACATCATTCTCTTGGAGAGTATGGTGTTTGGCATGCGCGGATCCCCCCGCCATCTCCTCATCCCAAACGCCAACAGCCCAGAGCTGCTGACGCGCCTTCTCGACATGGTCGGGCGGGGAATTCGAAGCACGCGTGGGCTCGCCGAGGCGCTCGATGTCGAGCCCCGGACGGTCCTCTACTACACCCAGGCCGGCGAGTGGCTCGGGATGATCGAGGTGGATGAGGACTGCGAGCTCACCCCGCTTGGACTCGAGTATGTCTACGCCGGTGAGGATCGGCCCCGGGTCTACGCGCGGGCGGTGTGGGCCAACCCGATGGTCGCGGAGCTGCTCGTCGCTTCGGACGACGCGCTGCCCTCGGTCAAGGCGATCTCGGCGGCCGTGCTCCAGATCGACCCGAGCATGGCCAGCTCTACCGCTCGCCGCCGGGCCTCAGCCATCCGGGGCCTGATCGCTCCAGCGATTGGCCAGCCTCGTGCGCGGGCTCCAGGTGACACCCGGCAGATGGTGCTGCCCTTCGGGCGCCCCACCCCGCCTCCTCCGGCTCCGGACCTCGAGTCGGTGGGCACGCGGGAGTTCAGCCCGGACGCCTACCGCTATCTGCTGTCGAGCCTGCTCGATCATGGCGAGCTCAAGCTGCACCATGTGCGTGGGCTTCTCGATCGGGCCGGCGCGGCGAGCGCTCCGATCGGCGGATATATCGCCATGGCGATCGAGCGCGGGGATGCGCGCCGGGTCGAGCGCTCTATCTTGGTCACTCCAGCGGCGACCCAGCGGGCAGAATTGGTCGACTCGGCGACCTCGATCATGCTCTCCGATCCCGGCTACCGCGCCTACCTCGACGACTGCCGGCTGGCCGCGATCGACCCTCACGCCGCCCTGCGCCGAGAGCGGGTGGAGAGGCGCTATCGGACCTGGAACCAGCGGCTACTCGGACACCCGGTCGAGCCGGATACACTGGATGCAGATCTCGAATCGGTGCTGCTGGACCGGCCGCTTTCCGCTTTTCCGATCGCGCTGCCGGGCGCTCGCTCGGGCTCCACTCAGCCCGGGTCCTTCCTCGATCGGTGGATGGACTCGGACCTGTTGGTCGCCTGTCCGCCGACCCTGGCCCAGCTACAGGGCGGTGTAGCGGCGGTCAATCGGCTGCTGCGGACCTATCGGGCGAACCCCGATGCGGCGCGAACCCCGACTCTGGTAGACCCCCACTACGGTGTGCACGGGGGCCTGCTCCACCCGGGAGAGGCGGTGCCACGGGCGGTGCCCGACACGCGAAGTCTGCGCACACGGGTCCTCGAGAACGCGCCCTATGTGGCGTTGTGCGCCGCCCTCCTGCTCACCCACCGCCGGCACCCCCACCAGCTCGTCGTGCACCGTCATCAGGGCCGGTGGGTGGTTCGATTCAGCTCCCGTTCCCTGGGGCCGGTGCTCGCTCTCTTCGATGACTTTGGGCGCTCGAGGGGCTGGTCGGTTGTCCGGCGCCCCAGCGGGGGGCTGCCCGACGCGGCTCTCTTCGACACCCTCGAGGCGGTCGGTATCGCCAGCACCTTTGGCAAGCAGGCTGTGCTGTCGGAGAAGTTCTTCGCGCAGCTTCGGTCGGCGCCCGAAGAGTCCGAGTTGCATGGGCGGATGGCTCCGCTCGTCTCGGCGCTCGAGGACTGGCTGGGGGCCACATGATCGACCTCTTCGTCTACGGCACCCTCATGCGCGGTCGACCCCAGGGGGGGCTACTGCGTCGCTTCGAGCACGTGAAAGCCACCGCCATAGGCAGGCTGTGGCGGCTCCCTGCGGGCTACCCGGCCCTCGAGCTCGGTCCCTTCGGTTCGGTGCACGGGGAGCTTGTTCGGCAGGTCGACCCGCGGGTGGTGTCGCTCCTCGATCAGGTCGAGGGTGTGGATCAGGGCCTGTACAGACGGGTCGGGATCGATGTGGTGAACGGCCTGCGGACCTTCCGCGCCGAAGGTTGGGTGATGGATCAGCCTCAACGCCGTGGGGGCATCGAGATCCCCACTGGCAGGTGGACCGGGGCGATCTGCCGCTGATAGGATCGTGCCAATGTCCGTGAGCCTGATTGGCAACAGCCCCCTGATCGAGAGCCTTCGAGGGCGTCTGCGCACCATTGCTCCCACCCCACTGCCCGTGCTCATCCGCGGGGAGACCGGGACGGGCAAGGAGGTGGTCGCGCGCTTGCTCCACGAGCGCTCCGGGCGCACCGGTCCCTTCATCCCCATCGACTGCGGGTCGCTCACCCAATCCCTGGTCGAGACCGAGCTCTTCGGTCATGAGCGCGGTGCGTTCACCGGGGCCAACCAGCGCCGGGATGGCTTGGTGTCGGCGGCTCGTGGCGGCACCTTCTTCCTCGACGAGATCGGAGAGCTTCCCCTGGTCACCCAGACCCGTCTGCTGCGCTTGCTCGAGAACGGCACCTACCGGCCTGTGGGCTCCCAGGACCAGCGGCGCGCGGATATCCGGGTCGTGGCGGCCACCTGGCGCGACCTCAGAGAGCGGGTCGCAGAAGGGCTCTTCCGAGAGGACCTCTACCACCGGCTCACCATCGTCGAGCTCGTCATTCCGCCGCTGCGCGATCGGACCGAGGATATCGGGCTGCTCTTCGATCACTTCGTCGGACAGTTTGCGGGTGAGGGCCGGAGGCTGTTGCTCGAGGCCTCTGCGAAGTCGCATCTGGAGTCGTGGCCGTGGCCTGGCAATGTGCGCGAGCTTCGCAATGCCGCGCAGTACGTCGCTGCCATGGCTCCGGGGACGAGGGTGCGGGTCGAAGATCTGCCCCCCCAGCTCCTCCTCGCGCCTCCCCAGCTGCCGGCGAGGTCTTCCTTCACAGGGGCCATCGCGGCCAACCCGGTTCGGACCGATCTCCCCTATATGGAGGCCCGGAGGCTCTTCCTCGACGACTTCCAGCTGCGCTATGTCGAGTCCCAGCTGGAGGCCTGCGATGGCAACGTCAGCGCCGCGGCTCGAGCGGCCGGGATGGACCGGCGATCGATTCAGCGCATCCTCGCGCGGGCCCGAGGGGACTCCGATCGCTGATCGGTCTCTGGAATCGGCCCGTGTGGGTTATCGTGCACCCCCGAGCGAGCGCGATGTCCGAGATCACCAGCATCATCAATACCCACGATCCCGCTCTCATGCAGATCAACCTGCGGCGGATTCGGATCGACGTCCTCAACGGCCCCGATCAGGGCAAGTGGGCGGAGTTCGATCACGATGTGGTCCGCATCGGTGCCCATCAGGGCAACCACTTTCAGGTCACCGACTCCACGGTGAGTCGCCGGCATGCGGAGATCACCCGTACTCGGGATGGGCTGGTGCTCCGCGATCTGGGCTCCACCAATGGCACCTTCGTGGGCGCGGTCCGCATCCGCGAGGTGTACCTGGGAGAGAATCGGGTGTTTCGGGTGGGAACGACCGAGCTCGAGTTCACCCTCAAGGATGAGCTCGTCCACATCCTGCCCGCCAAAGAGACCCGCTTCGAGGGTCTGGTTGGCCAGTCGGTATCGCTCCGCGAGGTGTTCACTGTGCTCGAGAGGGTCGGGCGTACAGAGCTCACGGTGCTGGTCACCGGAGAGACCGGGACCGGCAAGGAGCTCGTCTCGCGCGCGCTCCATCAGCGCTCCGGCCGCAAGAACTCGCCCTTTGTCGTGTTCGACTGTGGCGCCATCCCCGCCAATCTCATCGAGAGCGAGCTCTTCGGTCACGAGCGCGGCGCATTCACCGGCGCGGTCAACTCCCGTGCTGGGGTGTTCGAGCAGGCCCACGGTGGGACGATCTTCCTCGATGAGCTGGGCGAGCTACCCCTGGCGCTCCAGCCCAACCTGCTCCGGGTGCTCGAGCAGCGCGAGGTCCGCCGGGTCGGTGATACGCGCACGCGGTCGGTCGATGTCCGTGTCGTCGCCGCCACCAATCGCGACCTGCGAGAGATGATCAAGGAGGGACGGTTCCGCGAAGACCTCTACTACCGGCTGAATGTGGTCGAAGTGAAGCTGCCCCCGCTGCGGGATCGCATCGAGGATCTCCCGATGCTGGTCGACCACATCATCAAGCATGCTCCATTCGAGCACAGTGTGCGCGGTTGCACCGACGAGGTCCTCAGGCTGTTCGCGGCGTACCACTGGCCGGGCAATATCCGCGAGCTCAAGAACTCGGTGCTGCGCTGCATCCCGTTCTGCGATGGGGATCTCATCGATCTGCAGTCGCTTCCGGACGGGCTGCGCGGCGCCCGTGAGAGCGAGTCCTCTCAGGGCGAATCCACCGACGAACCGGCCCTCGGATTCGCGGTTCCCAGCGCAGATCTTTCCATGCGAGAGGCCAAAGAACAGCTCATCTCGGCCTTCGAAAGAAGGTATCTCGAAGACCTGCTCGAACGCTGCGAGGGCAATATCAGCAAGGCTGCACGCTCGGCAGGGGTCGACCGGAAGACGATCTCACGGCTCCTGAAGCGTCACGGTATCTGACAGCTCGGTATCCTCGGAGTCGTTCGCGTTGACCGGCGTCGACAGGCGGTGGTACGGTTCGAGCCGTTCACGCCCTTCCAGGAGCCCCTGCGACATGGCAGATTCCGACCTGCAGTCCCTGCGCGACCGCCTGCGCCAAACCATCGAGGCCTCGGTCGCTTCCCTGTCCGAGGAGGCGACGGAGTCCGACTTCGTGTCGATCCTCGCGGGTATCGGCGCGATGAAGCAGATCGCTACTCAGCTCGTCGAGGTCGACCGTCGAGCGACCACCCTGCAGCGAGCGATCGGGGGTGCAGGCGGTGCGGCTGCCGACGCCCTCAGCTCTCGCCTCGAAGAGCTCACCGCATCTCGCGCCAAGCTCGTAGATGCCCTCAAGACCCTCACCCGGGAGATGGGCCGATGAGCCAAGAGGCCGATGAGATCATCACGATCCTGTGCACCACCGAGGACTTTCTGCGGACTCAGACCGCGCTCTACCTCCAGTTCCCCTCCGTGCTCCAGGTGGGGCTCGATGCCGAGCGTCGCTCGCAGCTGATCCTGGAGAGCATCGGCTTCGGGGAGCTGGTCCCAGACGAGGGCACCGACGAGCTGCTTCGGCTCTCGGTCGACCTCTCGGACGAAGTCGATGGTCCCCCTACCGAGGAGACGCCCGTAGAAGAGGCTTTTCCTCCAGGGTTCAACGAAGAAGTGGCCGATGATCGGCTACAGACGGCGCCCGCCCCCCTCGTTCTCGACCCAGAACCCGAAGAGAGCGGTCTGGGAGACCCAGAGGAGACCGAGGATCTGCTGCGTGAAGCAGAAAGGACCATCGGAGGTGCGATGGGGTCCGATGACCCGGACACCGACGAGGTCGCGGCGCTCGACGCGGGGCAGGACGCCCTGGTCACGATCGAGGACACCTCCGATCCCCGCTCAGATCTCGATGGGCTCTTCGACGGCGATGAGGAGGGCCTCGACGATAGCGATCTCGACGGCCTCGGCTCCCTCGCCGACAGCTCTGACGACGATGACGATGACGACGAGATCGAGATCGAGATCGATGAAGACGACATCGAGATGTTCGACCTGATGGCAGACGACGAGGATGACAGTCCAGACGAAGAGGAGACCTTCGTGGCCGACCTCGCCGACATCGAGAAGATGAAGGCGAAGATGTCCCGGGACACCCCAGCGGTCCGGGTCTCTGCTCCCCAAGCGGCCCCGAGCCCACGGATGCAGACCCCTACGCCTCGCGTAGCGGGCGTGGCTGCGGTGGGCGTGGCCGGTGTCGCTGCGGGCGGAGCCGGCGTCGCCGCGGGGCTGTACGGCAACCCAGCGGTCCCCACCATTCGCGACCGAAATTCCCCGAAGCCAGCGGCGGCGGCCATCCAGATCGACGACGCCCAGCAGGCGGCGGCCGGCCACTCCAGCACGGGTGCCTTACTTGAGGAGGAAGAGGTGCTCGAGCTCGGCTCCTCCGAGGACTACGGCGAAGAGGAAGAGGATATCGAAGGCGGCGGAGGCCTGTCGCTGGATGTCCAAGAGTATGACGACGAAGAAGAAGAAGAAGAGGAGGAGGAAGAGTTCGACGACATCGAGCTCGAGGAGCTCGAGCCGGATGACATCGCCCTCGAGCCCATCGACGAGGGGCCCACGCCAGAGGAGATCGCGGCGCTCATGGACCGCGCGGTCGCAGCGGTGGAAGATGGTGACATGGAGGCGGGAATCAACCTCTACAGCGATGCCCTCGACTCCGACCCGGAGAATGTCGATGCCCACGTAGCGCGGGGTCGTCTGTACCTCGACTATGGCGATTACAGCCGCGCGATGAGCGACTTCATGCACGCCGAGTCGTTGCAGCCCGACAACCCCGAGCCCCAGATCGCGGTCGGTGATCTGCACTTCGCGCGCAAGGACTACAGCCGGGCCATCGACTACTTCAACGAGGCGCTGAAGATGTCTCCGGACCATGCGATGGCGTTCTGTCGTAGAGGCATCAGCCACTACTACCGGAAGCACTACAAGCAGGCGCTCGAGGATCTGAACAAGGCGCGGAAGCTCGATGATGACATCCCGAACATCCGCACCTATATCGCCATGGCCAAGAAGAAGGCCAAGCGCTGAGGGGTCACCGATTCGGCGGCCTATCGCCCCGAGTGCTTGTTCCTTCGCTCCTCACGTGCAAAAGCACGCGTCGTCGCTCGAAACGGCGCCCTCGGGGCGATATGCCTGCCGACTCGGCGACCCAGCCGACTCGGCGACCCAGAGGGGTATTGTGCGGGGGCGCGGGGGGCGGATGCTCGGGATGGGTGCGAAGTCGGTTTCGCAGTGCGTAGCGCAGGGTGCATAGTGCAGGTGGCAGATCGGAGGCCAGGGAACGATGGAAGCTGAAGAATTAACGGGTGAACTCGTGGCACGAACCTTGCTGGTGTCGGAAGAAGAACCAGGAGGCCTTGTGGTCGCATCTGTCCAACCGTCCAACACCCTTCTCGAGAGCCGCAACCGCACCGTGGCCAAGAGCTTCTACCGTCAGCTTCGCAACGAGGGCTTCTCTCACGAGCAGATCATCCAGCTCTCCACCACGCTGCTCGATCTGGTCACCGAGGACATGAAGCCCGGTACTTCGCAGGCCTGAGCGTGACGGGGCCCCTCCGTCTGCGGTAGATTCGCCGGCCGGAGGCCCCTACCCCATGGCTACCCTAGACGAGCTCGCCCGCCAGGGCATCGAAGCGATCACCGACAAGCGCTTCGACGACGCGATCGAAGCGTTCACCGCTGCGTTGGCGATCGACGACACCCGACCCGATATGAACAGCGCGCTGGGCATGGCCTATCTGCACCGCGGCGATGTCGGCAACGCCATCCCACACCTCGAGCGCGCGGTCGCCATGGCGGAGCCCTTCGTCGAGCCCGAGGTGCAGAGCATGAAGCGCGACTTCCATGTTCAGCTGGCCACGGCCTACCAGCTCATGGACCGCGTAGACGAGGCGTCGCGCACCCTGCGCGGGATCATCCAGCGCTGGCCCAGTGTGGCCGAGCCCTACCTCCAGCTCGGCAACCTGCTGCTCTCCACCGGTCAGCTCGACGAGGGCAAGCAGATCTACCGCGACGCTGCTGGGGTGCTGGATGGCGAGGACAAGGCCGCAGCGGAGGTCATTGTTGCGGCCATCGAGGCCTTTGAGGGGGCCGAGCAGCCCGCTTCGATCTACCTCGAGGCCCACGCTCAGTCCTACAAGGACTACTTCGACCAGGTCGCCGATGCCCAGGCCGAGCACGGCTGGTACGCCGAGGCCGCGCGGATGGCGCGGGGCGCAGACGGCGAGCCGGTCCCCATCGTCGCCGATGGGGCGCGCCCCTATGCGCTCACCCGCGTCGATCTGGTGAACCCGGTCGATGGCACCGTGTCCGGCGTGTACAGCGAGCAGGAGCCCATGATCGTCGCCATCGAGGGCCTCGAGCCCCTGGCCGAAGCGGCGATCGTGTTCCCGTGGAAGGACTGGCCCTTCGATGTGGGTGTGTGCACCCGCTGTCCCTGGCACTGGCTGCAGATCACCGTGCAGTTCCAAGCCAAGGTCGACGAGGCCCAGCTCGCGGAGCTCGATGAGCTCTTCGGGGACTGGTATCTGGCCGGCTACAACGGCGAGTTCGGCGACTCCGACTCGGGCCGCTTCCACTACATCTCCGACCCGGAGCCGCTGTCGGACCGGGCGGTCTCCTACACAGTCGATCTGGGACGGGCTCGCTACGAGGCCATTCCCCGGTTGCTTCAGCGGCTCACGGTGCTCCACGACAAGCTGCCGCTGCAGCGGGTGAACTTCGGGTACTCGCGGCTTCGGTGAGCGGGCTGAGTCTGCAGATCTCATCCGCTTCTGTGGACTTTTCAGAAAATTCCCTGTAGAATGACGTGGAACGATGGTGGAAATAGAGCATGTTTCTCCTCTCCTCTCCTCTCCTCTCCTCGATCGCGTGGGCTGGGCTCTGTGATTCAGGAACCGTAGAAGTCGTGCCCACGGCTGTGGGCACCGGCACACGGGGTGCGGCTGCCCTGTGGTGGACCTCCTACGGTACGAGCACCATCAATGTGAAGGTCACAAACACCGGATCGGTACCATGCTCCTACTTCGTCCAGCTGACAGGGATGCGGCAGCAGCAGCCCAAGTCGCCGTGGATCGATATCAAGGGAAACCGCCCGGATGGTTCTATTTCCCCTGGTGGCTTCCCAGGGGACGACGACTGGAGTGGTCCGGTCTTGTGGTCAGACTCTGGGATATTCGAGATCGTCCAGCCGATGCCGCCCGGCAGCGCTCAGGTCGTGTCGTTCGATATTCGGGTCAATGTCTTCGGGCCCGAGAAGATCTTCGACATGGCGTGGGTGAATCCGAACGCCCAGGGCTTCTACGATAGTGCGGAGGAAGGGGGCCTGTGGTCGAACGGCCACGAGCCCCAGGAAGATGTCTGCGTCACTCCACAATACGAGGTGCCCATCGGCACGGATCAGTGGGGGCAGGGCGAGTACGAGACTGCGGCCTTGTATCGCGGCAAGATGAGCCCCTACTGGCTACGCTATACCCTCCCAAATGTCGTCTACGAGCGCTGGAGAGAGGCGGGGCCGAGCTCGCCTGGCGCAGACACCTGCAACGCTCTCCCTGGAGTGGTGACCTGTCCGGAGTTCAATCAGGTGACCGGCGGCATCTGGCATATGTTCCCGAACTCCAACGCGGATTACCGGGATCAGTGGGGCTACAAGGGCTTCTCTACGCCCCAGTACCCGCTCTCCTACGATGCTGTCGGCTACAAGAAGGACTGCGTGGAGGAATATTTCGACCTGTTGCCTGCCTTCGAGTCCTGCGGCACCTCCTTTGTTCAGGAGGTCGAGTGGAACTGCCGAGACCCATCGGGCAAGAGCAGCAGTCCGAATTGGTGGGTGCAGTTCACTAGCCAGACGCTGAGCGTCGAGCTCAAGCGCGGTGCTGGGGTTGTGCCCAACCAGATCAAGGTCTACCGCGGAGCCGAGCTCTCCGTGCGAGACTGGTAACCTCTACCCGGAGCCTTTCATGTCCCTGTGGTTTTGCTGTTTCAGTGCCCTCGCGGGCCAGACTCCCCTGTACGGCGCCATCCGCGAGGTGGAGAAGCGCTACGATATTCCCGTCTTCGTCGAGACGCACGACAAGGTCGGGGTGCAGCCCCAACTCATCGACTCCCCGATTCCCGCAGCCTCGGCGGTCGAAGAGCTTGAGGCTGCGGTCAGCGCGTTCAATCAGGTCAGCGACTGCGATCAGTATCGGGTGGAGTCGACCCCGTTGTGGACCGCGGTTCGGCTCACCCGGTGGCGAGTTGGAGCAGACTGTGTGGACTACAGCTCCCGATTCGAGCAGCCCCTGACGACGCCGGGCAATATCAGCATGGGTCACCAGCAGCACGACTGGGGGGACCAGATCACCTTCGCCGGGGAAGACCTGGATATGCTGCTGAGCTGGGATGTGGTAGACTCGGAGAATGGCATTCAGCCCACGCCGCGGCAGGTCATCGAGCGGGTGATGGAGGCTCATCCCGGCCACGTCTGGAAGATTGTGGCGTCGACCGAGGGCGCGCTGACGATCATTTTTTGGCACCGCGCCACGCGGAAGGAGAGGAGGGCGGATGTCGCGGTCTCCACGGAGCCCTACCGGGATCCGCTGCATGTGGGCTTGGCCAAGTTCGATGAGTTCCTCTTGCATCGCGACCCACCGCCCGGGGTCGTCGCAGAGCTTCGGGTTCGACTCAACCAGCCAGGTCGGGACTACCGGGAGCCAATCTCCGCGCGAGAACAGGCGCTGATCAACATCATGGCGACCGCCCCCCTCAGGCCTGTTCAGCCCATCTACCCTGAATGACCGCTGCCCCTCGGGGCTTTCCTCGAGGGATTCGCTCGGCCCCGATCTGGAGTTCGATATGTACCTATGGCTGTCTTCGCTCGCCTTCGCGGGTCCCGTGCCTATCTACCGCGCCATCGCGGATGTCGGCGAACGGCACGCCATGCCGCTGTTCTTCGAGACCCACCTCACCGCACCCCAGCTTGCGACCTTCATCGACTCCCCCTCACCCGCAGGCTCGGTCCTCGCCGAACTCAATGCGGCGGTCGACGCTTTCAACGCTGTGAGCGAGTGCGACCAGTACCGGGTCGATCACAGCTCGCGCTGGTACTCGGTTCGACTCACCCGGTGGCGGGTGGGTGCGGACTGTGTGGACTATGTCTCGCGCTACGATCAGCCGATGGCCGATCCCGAGAGCATCCGCATCAGCAATCGGATCGAGGACTGGGGCTACGGCGGCTTCACGGGGTCGCTTTCCCATCCACCGGACTGGGAGAAGCTCGGAGTCGATCTGAGCCAGCAGCCCACTCCCCGAGAGCTCATCGAGGAGACCATGGACGACTATCCGGGCGACGGCTGGCGCCTGATCGCGGTCGCCGACGATCCGGTGCTCAACCTGTATCTGTGGCGCCGAACCGCTCGAGATGAAAGCAGACAGAAGTCCCCATCTGTGGTCGCGGAGCGGGTGAGCGTGGCCATCGCTCTGCTGGTCCTCGAAGACCACCTCCAGCACCGGAATCCGCCGCCGGCCGCGGTAGCGGAGCTCCGGGTGTCACTCGGCAAGCCAGGACGGCGCCCCGATGAACCCATCACCTACCCGGAACAGGCGCTGCTCCAGGTGCTGGCCAGCTCGCCGCTCAAATCACCCTGAGAGCGGCTCGTCGAAGACACCGGCGACTCTACTTCAGGTAGAAGTTCGCCTGCCCCATCAGCGAGCCGTAGTGGTACTGCCAGTAGGCGCTGCTGTAGGGGATGGAGGCACCGAGGTTCACCTCGGTCTTCTGGGGATCGGCGGCCTTGGTCGACGGGAAGAACTTCATGCCGAAGGTGAACTGGTTGAAGCGGAACGGCCCCGCGTCCCCGGAGATGGTCTTCATATACAGGCTGGTCTCGGCGAACATCGCGACCGCATTGCTGGCCCGGAAGGTCATATTGGCGCCACCGATGACGCGGAGATCGAGGGCGGCGCGGGGGGCCACCTCGACGCCGGCCTGCCCTTGGAGGTCGAGCTTTCCGAAGCGCTTGCCCACCGCGATCTGAGGCCGGAAGCCGACGAAGGCCGGGGCGGTGTTGAGGCGCACATCGCCGATGAAGGTGACGAGCGTCTGGGTGCGTGCCGACTTCACCAGGGCCCAGCGCACGCCGCCTTCGACGCTGCCACCTGTGAACCGCCGGCGGAGCCCCCCGTGGATGGAGACCTTGCGGGAGATCGGGTGCTCGTAGTCTGCGCCGAGGTTGGCGTAGTCGGGTAGGCCCCACTCGAAGGTGAGCTGCAGGCGACGGCGTGGGTTGATATTCTCGATCAGCAGGCCCTGGCTGAACTTGAGCTCGGCCTTGTCGGCGTCGACCCCCTCGTCGGGATCGGTCTTGGTGTGCATCCGGTTGAGATCGTACATCTCGTCTTCGAGCTGCTCCATCCGCTTCTCGATCTGCCCGCGGAAGGACGTGTTGGGGTACTGGGCGAGGTAGGCATCCCAGGTCTGCATCTCGTCGTCGGGGTCGAGCTTGGACACCGCAGCGAGAGTGGCGCGGTAGGTCTCGGCGGAGTCTGCTCCGAGGGGTCCGGTGGGGTCGGGGTCGTCATCGAGCAGATCGGGCTGCTCCCCATCGGGGCCGACGGGGTCGGATGGATCGTCTTCGTCGACCTCGGGCTCTGCGAAGGTGGTCTCTTCCTTGGGCTTGAGCTCGCCGGGGTCGATGCCAAAGGAGTCGTCCTCGTCGTCTTCGAGGAGGTCGTTGAAGGGGTCGCTGTCGTCATCGTCCTGGGCCCACGCGAGGGAGGGGACGGTGCAGCACCACACCAGGACCAGGAGAAACGCTCGCATACAGACCTCGTTTGCACGGCAGACCGACGCCCCTTATCCGACCTGGACACCCTGCGCGAAAGCGAGCCCAGCTATCTGCGATCTGATGTCCATTCCGCCCGAGTACCGCGAGCACGCGGAGCACGTGCGCGCGCACTTGGTGCACCTCCGCGGTGGCGCGCCCTTTCTGTCCCCCGCAGATGCGCTCCGCCTGGTCACCTGGCTCGATGAGGGCGTGAAGGTCTCGGCGATCCTCGCCGCTCTCGATCGGTGTGTGGTGTCTCGGCGCAAGAACAAGGCGCGCAGGCCGCTCACGCTCACGGCTGCGGCGCGGCATCTGGGCAAGCCTCCGCTCACCCCGCTCTGCTTCGAGCCCGACGCGGGTGCTCACCCCTTCCAGCCCGTGCAGCGTGCGCTAAGAGCGACGGATGACCCCGATGCAGCCGTGCTCGCCGAGGCCCTGGACGGTATCGAGGCTCCGGAGTCCGAGGCCCTGGTCACCGAAGCGGTCGCGATCTGTCGCAAGACCTACGAGAGGCGATGGGCCGGGCTGAGCGCCCCGGACCGCGAGGGGCGGATCGCCGTGGCCATCGAAGATCTGGGCGATATCGCAAATGTCGTAGATGGCGATACGTTGCGCAAGCTCGCCGAAGAGGTGGCTCGCGAGGCATTCCGCAGCGCCTGGCCCCGTCTCGACACCGCGACCTTCGAGGCTTTGGCCACCGCATGAGTCGACTGCATCCCGGTTCCGATCCCGATTGCCCCCTCTGTGGCGGGCTCGGAGCGGTGGTGGTTCGCGCTGGCGAGCACGCCCAGGCCCTGCAGTGCGAGTGCATCGGCGTGTGTCCTCAGTGCCGAGACACCCACTGGGTCGCGGTCGGAGAGGGGGCTCATGCCCGGCGCGGTCACTGTCCCTGCACCGCCCTCGACCGGCGGCTCGAGCGCTTCAACAACGCCAAGATCCCCGCTCGGCATTCCCAGTCCACTCGAGCCAACTTCAAGCCGACAGAGGCGCGGCAGGCCGCGGCCCTGGTGGCGGTCAGCGCCTGGCTCGACAACTACCGGCCCGGCGAGGAGAACCGCGGGCTGGTGCTCCACGGTGCGGTGGGGCGGGGCAAGACCCACCTGATGATCGCCATGCTCCGCGAGCTGGTGTTCCGCTACGGCGTGTCCGTACGGTTCGTCGAGTTCAGCCACCTGCTGGCCGATCTCAAGAGCGGCTTCGATGTGGGCCACGGCACCGCAAGGCTCATGGAGCCCCTGGTGACCGTCGATGTGCTCGCGGTCGACGAGCTGGGCAAGGGACGCAACACCGAGTTCGAGGGCACGGTGCTCGATGAGCTCGTCAGCCGCCGGTACAATGCCGCTGCCACCATCGTCGCCACCACCAACTTCGAGCCGGGTCGGGCGACGGGCCGGGCGACCGCCAACTCCGCCGCCGTCGCGATGGGGGCCGCCCCGGTGCCCGCCCTGGTCGATCGGGTCGGAGACCGGGTCCACTCGCGCCTCCAGGAGATGTGCGACTTCGTACAGGTGGTCGGGGTCGACTGGCGCGAGAAGCTGCGCTCGTCGCGCAGAAGTCGCTGATCCTCGGTAGCGGTAGCGGGGATTTGTGGGTATCTCTGGGACGATGACCCCCTCTCTGCTGCTCCTCTTCGGCTTGGCTGCCTGCAAGGTCGAACCGGCACCATCCCCGCCGGTCGCGGACGCGGACACCGATGCGGACGCGGACACCGATGCGGACGCGGACACCGATGCGGACGCCGACACCGATGCGGACACCGACACCGATGCGGACACCGACACGGACACCTCACTTCCGGGGCCTCCTGTCTTCCCACCGGGCCCCACCAGCGCCTGCGTCGGGAGTGGGCCCTCCTGGTTCGAGAATGTGACTCTTTGCGCCGGTGTCTCCGGGGCCTGGCATACCCAGATCACTCCCAATCCCACGCGCTGGTACATCACGGGTCAGGGCTTCGCAGATGTCGACAACGATGGCTGGCTCGATCTGTTCGTCACCAGCCAGGTCGGGCCCAACCACTTGTTCATGGGCCGGCCCGATGGCGTATTTCTCGAGCGAACCGATCCCGCGCTCGGCTCTCTCGGGGCGGGGGCGGTGTCCTTTGCCGATGTCGACTCGGATGGATGGGTGGACCTCTTTGTCTCGGGCCTCGACACCGACTGGCTCTTCCTCAACGACCAGGGGGCTTTTCCTGCACCGGTCGTGCCGGGCCCGGGAGGACCGGGGATGGGGCATGGCGGGGCCTGGGCGGACGTCGAGGGAGACGGCCTGCTCGACCTGTACGTCTCCAACTACTTCTGCCCCGAGTGCATCCCCACGGCGGTCACCGATGCCGAAGCTGCTCAGGATCGGCTGATGATGCAGATCGCGGGCGGTGGGTGGGCAGATCGGACCCGGGCGATCCTCGGGTCGGGAATGGAGACCCAGGGCATGGCCTTCTCTGCGGTGTGGTCCGACCTCGACGGGGATGGAGATCTCGACCTGTATGTAGCGAATGACAAGGGTACACCGGGGCCGCCCTCATCCGACTGGGTGATGAACCGGAACATCTACTGGCGCAACGACGGCATGGGGTGCTCGGGGCCCTGCTTCACCGAGACCAGCCTCAGCAATGGGACGGACCTGCGTGTGGACGGGATGGGGATCTCGGTCGGGGACTATGACAATGACCTCGACTTCGACATCGCCGTCACCGATGGGGACTATGTGCGGCTGCTCCAGAACCAGGGGTCGGGGCAGTTCGTGGAGGTCTCGGTCGCCGCTGGCTTCAGCGTGTTCGACACGGTCGCCTGGGGCGTGACCTGGCTGGACTTCGACAACGACGGCTGGCTCGACCTGTTCGTGTCGACCACCTACGGAGACCAGCTCTGGCACAACCTCGGCAACGGCACATTCGCGGAGGTGGCCTCGGCGGCGGGGCTGCTGGACTCCCGGGTGACCTATGGGGTTGCGGCGGCCGACTACGATCGCGACGGCAAGCTCGACCTGCTCATGGGCGATGTGGGTTGGTCCTATCGCCTGCATCGCAACCTCCATCCCAACACGAACAACTGGCTGGGGCTCCGGCTCCAGGGGTCGGGTGCGGGGGGACGCAGCGCCATCGGGGCCAAGGTCTATGTAGAGGACAGCGCCGGCCAGACGCGGCTGCGGGAGGTCCGGGCGGGTACCTCTCTCGGGGCGGGCGACGATCTGGGGCTGCACTTCGGGCTCGGTACACAGACCCTCAGCTCGGTGCGCGTGGTGTGGCCCGATGGGGTCGAGGAATGGATCAGCCCACCTGTGAACACCTGGAGTGCGGTCATTCGCTGAGGCCGCGTGAGATGAAAGACGGATGAAAATCCACATCTACGCGTGAACCGCACACGATCTGCACGGTCGGACGGGGTATGGTTCAGCGCATGTCCCCTCCGCCTCTTCGCGAACTCGACGAACTCGTCTCCCGCGCCCGTCGGCGGCTCTTGGCGCGTCGTGTGGTTCGGGGCGGCTCTCTGGGGGCTCTGCTCGGCCTGGGAGTCGCCATCTTCGCGGTGATCGCGGTCGGCCAGACCTTTCGCTCCGATTCGGTCCTGTGGACGGGGTTGGCTGCAGCGGGGGTGGCGATCGGGGTCTGCACCTTGATCGGGGTCTCCGCACAGGTGGCCGGGCGTCACCTGCGCCGCCGGGAGGTTGCGCTCCTCCTCGACCGCGCTCTCGATCAGGACGAGGCCTTCGTGACCGCGGCCTGGCTCTCCGAGAGCCCGGAGGTACCGGGGCGCGACGCGCTGCTCGAGCAGCTCGCAGGTAGCTTCGAGTCCGACTCCCGCCTCGAGGATGTGCTGGCGGTGCGGCTCCCCACCTACAAGGGCTGGTTCCCGGTTCTGGGGCTCGTGCTCGTGGCCGCTTTCTTCCTGCCCCCTTATCTGCGCGTGGGCTCGGGCATCACGGCGGGAACGCCCACCGCTCAGGAAGGGGAGCGTCTCGCAGAGCGCCTCGATGAGCTCGCCGAAGAGATCGGAGTCGCCCTCCCCGAGGACCTCGAGGTCGAGACCGAGCAGCTCGCCGAAGACCTGTTGGGAGAGGAACTCTCCACAGACGAGGCGGTCGATCGCATCGAAGACCTCCAGAAGAAGCTGGACGATTTCGCCAACGAGCTCGAGCCCAGCAAGTCCGTGCTCGACGAGCTCGAGAAGGCCGCAGACGCGCTCCAGTCCGATGCTCCCGATCTGGCCGAGGCCCTCCGGGATGCCGATATGGATGGGGCCGCCGATGCGCTCGAGGATCTTGCAGAGCAGGTCCAGGAGATGAGCCCGGAGCAAAAGCAGTCGCTGGGACAGGGCCTGGAGGGCGCCGGAGAGCAGCTGGCGGGGTCGAAGAATGAGCAGGTCTCCAAGGCAGGGCAGACCATGAAGGACGCGGGCCAGGGGCTCCAGCAGGGTCAGCAAGGTCAGGGGCAACAAGGCCAGCAGGGTCAGGGGCAACAAGGCCAGCAAGGTCAGGGGCAACAGGGGCAACAGGGGCAAGGTTCACAAGGTCAGGGGCAACAAGGCCAGCAGGGTCAGGGGCAACAAGGCCAGCAGGGTCAGGGGCAACAAGGTCAGCAAGCGGGCGGCATGAGTCAGCAGCAGATGCAGGACCTTCAGCAGCAGCTTCGGGATGCTCAACAGGTCGGGCAGCAGCTTCAGCAGGATCAGAAGGCGCTGGAGAGGGCGCAGCGGACCAATGGGGCTCTCGAGGGCAGCAAGCAGCGGCTCGGTGGCGAAGCGGGGGAGAGCCAGGGGCAGTCCAGTCAGCAGGGCCAAGGTCAGGGCGAGGGCCAAGGTCAGGGCCAAGGTCAGGGCCAGGGTCAGGGCCAGGGTCAAGGTCAGGGCGAAGGAGAGGCCCAAGGCCAAGGCCAAGGTGAGGGCCAAGGCCAAGGTCAGGGTCAGGGCGCTGGGGCCGGGCACACCTGGGAGGACCAGGGAGAGTTCGGTGGAGACAAGGGCTTCAACGACAGCTCGGATGCCCGGAATGACAACAACCGCAAGAGCACGGCCGACCAGAATATCGACGACTTCCAGCGCCTATACGACGGCGCCAGGCTCGAGAATGTAGATGGATTGCTGGCCGGTGCCGATGGGCAGGTCGACGAGAGCGGCCATGTCGATGTGCTGCCCACCCGGCGCACCGGTGCAGACGAGAGCGCCAGCAAGCCGCTGCTGAACATCCCGGATCGGTACAGCGAGGCCGCCCGCGAGGCCATCAGCAACGAGACCGTGCCGCCGGGTTATCGCGACGCGGTCAAGCAGTATTTCGACGAGACCCGATGACTCCCAGGGAGCCCCAATGAACGAGCTCGAGTTCTTCACCGAGCGAATCGAGAAGCTGCGCGCCGAGGTCGGAAAAGTCCTCGTCGGCCAGAGAGAGGTGGTCGATGGCGTGCTGGCTTGTCTGGTTGCCGATGGTCATGTGCTGCTCGAGGGGGTGCCTGGGCTCGGGAAGACGCTGTTGGTCCGCACCCTTGCCCAGTGCCTCGGGCTCACCTATCGGCGCATCCAGTTCACCCCAGACCTCATGCCGGCCGATATCGTGGGTACCCACATCCTCAACGAGGACGAGACCGGGCGCCGCACCATGGAGTTCCAGCGGGGCCCGGTGTTCACCCAGATCCTCCTCGCCGACGAGATCAACCGCGCCACTCCCAAGACCCAGTCCGCGCTGCTCGAGGCCATGCAGGAGAGGCAGGTCACCATCAGCGGAACCAGTCATCCGCTGCCGGGCCCGTTCTTCGTGATGGCCACTCAGAATCCCCTCGAGATGGAGGGCACCTACCCGCTGCCCGAGGCCCAGCTCGATCGGTTCTTCTACAAGGTCTACGTGCCCTTCCCCACGCTCGAGGAGCTGGTCGAGGTCGTCAACCGCACCACGGGCAATACCACCCAGTCCGTGCAGCCGGTGATCACGCCGGACGAGCTCACCACCATGCGGCGGATCGTGCGCTCGGTCACCGTCGCACCCGAGGTCATGCGCTACGCGATGCGGGTCCTGCTCGCCACCCACCCCGACCTGCCGGGGGGCAGCCAGACCGCCAAGCAATACCTCCGCTACGGGGCCAGCCCGCGAGGGGCCCAGACCCTCATCCTCGGGGGCCGGGTCAATGCGCTGATGGCCGGTCGCCAGCACATCGGGTTCGCCGATATCCGTGCCGCCGCGGTGCCCGGTCTCCGCCATCGCATCGGGCGCTCCTTCGAGGCCGAGGCCGAGGGGCTCGAGACCGATAGGCTGGCCCGCAAGATCCTCGACGAGGTCCCCGAGGTGACCGGTGCGGTCGCCCGGGAGCTCCACGCCTAAGCATCGATGATCCTCTCTCCCGACTTCCTCAAGCGGCTCGCCGCGCTCACCCTCCGCTCTCGGAAGCGTGGCGCCGGAGTGCGCGCCGGAGAGCGGAGGTCCCGGCGTCGGGGGCAGAGCCAGGAGTTCGCCGATCACCGCCCCTACGTCCCCGGCGACGACCTGCGCTTCCTCGACTGGCACCTATACGGCCGCCTCGACGCGCTATGGGTCAAGCTCTTCGAAGAAGAAGAGGACCGCGTGGTCCAGGTGCTGCTCGACTGCTCCACCTCCATGGAGGGCGAAAAACTCGAGTACGCGCGCCAGGTCGCCGCAGCCCTGGCCTTCATCGCGCTCGGCCACAACGATCGGGTCACCGTGGCGGGGCTCACCGACGCGGTCGCGACCTATGCCCCGCCCAGGCGGGGCCGCTCCGCGAGCAACATCGTGTTTCGCTCGCTCGAGCAGGTGCATCCAGACGGTCGCTCGGACCCCGCGCGGGCGCTCGCCAGCTTTCCCAGGCAGCGCGGTACCGGAATCGCGCTGCTGTTCACGGACTTTCTGTACCCCGAGGGCCCCGACGCCGCGCTTCGGCAGCTGCTGGCTCGGGGCAACGAGGTCCACGTCTTCCATATCGTGGCGCCAGCGGAGCTTCGGCCCGCTGTGGACGGCGATCTGGTGCTGGTCGATGCCGAGACCGGCGACGAGCTCGCGATCTCGGTCGATGAGGCGACCCTCGATCGCTACGAGGCCACGGTCCACGCCTGGGCCGAGGAGATGGAGATCACCGCTCGGCGCCTGGGCGCGGGCTACACCCGGGTGCTCACCAGCACCCCGCTGGACGCGTTCATCTTCAAGGACCTGCGGCGGAGCGGGGTGGTCGGTCGATGAGCTTCCTCTTCCCGGCCGGGTTCCTGCTCTCGGCCCTCGCGCTGCCGATCCTCGCGATGTACTTCTTGCGCATCCGCCGCAAGCGGGTCCGGGTGCCCAGCCTGATGCTCTGGCACGCGATGCAGCGCTCCGAGAGGCTGGCCAGCCCTTTCGACAAGTTCAAAAAACACCTGCTGCTGCTGCTCCAGCTCCTGCTGCTCGCCTTGCTCGTGCTCGCCCTCACCCGGCCCTACCTCCAGACCGAGGCCAGCGCCTTCCGGTCTCTGGTGCTGGTCGTCGACACCAGCGCGTCCATGGGGGCGACCGATGCCTCGCCCAATCGACTCGGCTCGGCCGTGCAGCGCGCCTCGGAGATCCTGGCCGATATGGGCCCGAGCGACGAAGTGATGCTGATCGAGGCGGGGCCCCGCACCGAGGTCCGGATCCCGTTCACCCGGGATGAGGCCCTGGTCGACAATGCCCTCGCAGAGATCGAGGTCACCGATGCCGAGGGCAGCCTGCGCGAGGGGCTCCAGCTCGGGCTCTCCCTGGCTCGGTCCCGGCCCGATGTCGAGGTCGTGGTGCTCTCCGATGGCGGCGGCGAGGACCTGTCTTCGCTGTCGACGGGGGGCGCCAAGGTCACCTATCTGCGCATCGGTCAGCGCGATGACAACGCGGGGATCCTGGCCCTCGATCTGCGACGCAGCCCGGTCAGCGAGCTCGACCGGCAGCTCTTCGTCACCGTCGAGCACTACGGAAACGACACGGTTGATGCCACGGTCGAGGTCTACCTGGACGAGGAGCTCGTGGGCCTGCGCAACGAGCGCCTGGTGTCTCGGGCGCCCATCTCCATGGTCTTCGATGTCGATGGGAGCCGCTCGGGAATCCTCCGGGTCCAGCTCGATGTGCCCGGCGATCTGCTCCCTGCAGATGACACCGCCTACGCCGTGCTCGGTGCGGCCAGCGCGCGCAAGGTCGTGCTGGTCGGCGGAGACGCGCTCACCGCTCGGGTGCTCCGCGCCGATCCCCGGGTGGATCTGGTCCAGCTGTCTTCGGCCACAGCAGAGACCCTGGCGGGTGCGGACGCCGTGTTCTTTGGCGCCGAGGTCCCCGATGGGCTCGAGGGGCTCAACTATGCCGTGCTCTCTAGCCGCTACGGGGGGCCGGCAGAGCTCGGGTCCGCTCTCGACCTGCCCCGGATCTTGGGGTGGCAGCGCACCCACCCCGTGCTCCGCTTCGTCGATCTGGGGGGCGCGAATATCGCCCGAGCGGCGAGCGTGGGGAATACCGGCGGGTTGGTGCCCATCGTCGATGGAGATGGGGGTCCGCTGATCCTCGCGGGCGAGCGCAAGGGGGGCCGGGTGCTGCAGCTCTGCTTCGACCCCTTCGAGTCGGATCTACCGATGCGGGTGGCCTGGCCGGTGATGCTCCTCAACACCGTCGGGTGGCTCACCGAGCAAACAGCGGGCTCCTCCGATGCAGTGCTGCTCCCCGCGGGCGCGCCGTATATCCGCAAGGTGGCCGACGCTCCCCAGGGAGTGTCGGTGAGGGGCCCCGATGGCGAGGTCGCCGCGTCGGTGAATGACGGCATCTTGCGGGTCGTGGATACCGACCAGGTGGGCGTGTACCGGGTCAAGGGCGGCGGCCTGGACGTGGCTTTTGCCGCCAACCTGCTCTCCGAGAAGGAGTCTCGAATCGCCCCACTGGCCGCACTCTCCCTGGGCGAGCAGACCGAGGCGGTGGCTGCGGCCAGCGTGGTCAGTGGGCGCCGTGAGCTCTGGCGGCCCCTGCTCGCCCTCGCTCTGCTGCTGATGGTGATCGAGTGGCTGGCCTGGAACCGGAGGCGGACCGCATGATCCCCTTCGGCTTCGAGCGCCCTGAGTTCCTGTCCCTGCTCCTGCTGGCGGCGCCGCTCATCGGCATCGCCTTCTGGTCCAAGCGGCGGCTGTCGTGGTTCCGCAGGTTGCTGGCCCTGGGCCTGCGCCTGGTCCTGCTCGTCGTGCTGGTCTTCGCCATCGCGGGCTTCACCTGGATGCAATCCATCGACGCTCTGGGGGTGGTGTTCGTGGTCGATCGCTCGGCCTCGGTCGGGGGCTCGGGTCAGGCCGAGGCGGCCCAGTTCATCGAGGCTGCCCTCGAGAACCAGGGGGGCAATGACCGCGCCGGCATCGTGGTCTTCGGGGCCGGAGGCATGGTCGAGATCGAGCCCCGCGAGGCCCTGCAGTTCCACGGCATCGAGGCCAGCCCCTCTCCCCACCAGACCGATATCGCGGCGGGCTTGAGGCTCGGCACCGCACTGCTCCCCTCGGATCGGGCCCGGCGGATCGTCGTGCTCACCGATGGCGAGCAGACCCGCGGAGACGCATCGGCCCAAGCCCTGCTCACTGCGGGAGACGATCTCGAGATTCAGGTCGTGTCCATCGGGGGCGACTCCGGTCCGGATGTGCTGCTCGAGGATTTGATCACCCCGGCCCGGGTAGACGAGGGCGCCGCCTTCGATCTGCGGGTGGTGCTCAATGCCGAGCAGCCCGCCAAGGGCAGCCTCCGGCTCTACCGCAACAGCGAGTACCTGGGCGAGATGCCGGTCGAGCTGCCGGGTGGGGGCCGGGCCAAGGTGCTCTCCTTCCGCCAACAGGCCGACACCGCGGGGCTCTACCGCTATCGCGCCACCTTCGAAGCCGCCGACTCCAGCATGGACAGCCTGCCCCAGAACAACCAGGTCATGTCCACGGTGCAGGTCACCGGTCGGCCGCGGGTCCTGGTCTCCGAGGGCAACCCCGCCGACGCGCGACACCTGGTCGCCGTGCTCGAGGCCGAGGGGCTCCAGGTCGATGTCGTCGCCCCCGAAGATGTGCCCCCCGGCCTGTCGGAGCTGCGCCCCTATGCCGCGATCTTCCTCTCCGACACCCCGGCCTATATGCTCTCCAATCGGCAGCAGCGGGCGATCCAGTCCTATGTGCGCGATCTGGGTCGCGGGCTGGTGATGATCGGCGGCGAGCAGAGCTTCGGGGTCGGCGGGTACTACGACAGCCCGGTCGAGGCGGCGCTCCCGGTCGGCATGGATATCGAGGACAAGACCCGGTTCCCCAAGCTCGGCATGGTCCACGCCATCGACAAGTCCTGCTCCATGGGCGGGGGCGCGGGCAGCAAGCTCTTCCTGGCCAAGGAGGCTGCGCTGCAGACCGTCGAGCTGCTGGCCGAGCGGGACCTGCTCGGGGTGATCGGCTTCGACGGGGCGGCGACCTTCATCGTTCCCCTGGAAGAGCTCCACGACAAGCAGCGGGTGATCGACGATATCTCGAGCATGCGGCCCGGGGGGGGGACCGACATCTACCCCGCCCTGGAGCGCTCGATCGACGCCCTCGACCGCTCGGATGCGGCGCTCAAGCACATCATCCTGCTCTCCGATGGCATGACCTCCTCGGGGGCCTACCAGCAGCTCCTCACCGACGCTCGGGACAACAAGAAGATCACCCTCACCAGCATCGGCATCGGCAGCGACGCGGACCGCACGACGATGGAGCAATTCGCCCGCTGGGGTGGGGGAAATTACTACTTGGTGACCGACCCCAGCGCGATCCCCGCGATCTTCACCCGAGAGACCTTGCTCGCCAGCCGCTCCTTCCTCATCGAGGAGGATTTCCGGGTCGCCAAGGGGGCGACCAGCGAGCTCACGGCGGGGGTCGATCCGGCAGCGATCCCCGTGCTCCATGGCTATGTCGCCACCTCGGCCAAGGACCGCGCCACGGTCGCGATGGTGATCCCGGGCGAGAAGAAGAACGAGCCCCTGCTCGCGCACTGGCGCTACGGGCTCGGCCGCTCGGTCGCCTGGACCAGTGATGCGAAGAGCCGCTGGGCCTCGGAGTGGGTGGGCACCGAGTCCTACACCGCGCTGTGGGGTCAGATCGCCCGCTATGTGGTGGCTGTCGGGGGCGACGAGGCCATCCAGCTCGAGACCGAGATTCGCGAGGGTCAGCTCGAGATCACCGTCGACGCCTTCGATCCCAGCGGCGAGTTCAAGAACTTCCTCGAGGGCGAGGCCCGGGTCGTCGCCCCGGATCTCAGCGTGAGGCCGCTGACGCTCCGCCAGGTCGCGCCAGGTCGCTACCGCGCGACCCTCCCCGTCGACCAGGACGGCAGCTGGCTCGTCGGCGTGGCGCTCACCGAGGGGGGCGAGTCCATCGGCCAGGCGGTCGAAGAGGCGGTGCAGCCCTACTCCCCAGAGTATCGGTCGCGGGGAGCGGGTCCGGGGCTGATCGAGGAGCTCGGCAGGCTCGGCGGAGGCGGTCAGATCACCGATCCCGCCGCGGTCTTTGCGCGTCCCGCTGTGGCCCGGAAGATCCCCCACGCACTGTGGCCCTGGCTGATGGGCCTGGCCGCCCTGGTGCTGGTGCTCGATGTCGCCAGCCGTCGTCTCGATCTCGGCTCCACCGGGGCGGGGGCCATCGTTCGGTCGACCGCCGCGGCGGGGGCCAAGTTCCAGTTCCGCGTCGATCCCCGCAAGGCGCCGATGCCCCGTAGCGGTGCGGCAGAGGAGGTCGTCGTCGATGCCCTCGATGAGCCCGATCCGGCTGCCGTTCCCAAAAAACCCAAGGTCGACGTCGACCCCAAGTCCTACGCGGGGCGCCTGCTGGCGGCTCGGCGCCAGGCTCGCTCCAAGCTGGTAGAGGAAGACGACGAATGAACGGGGCCCATCCATGATCGGCGCTGCAGTCTCCCGGGTCACCGGCCTTCTCGATGGCTTCGCCAGCTCTGCGGTGCTGCTCCGCGAGGCCGCGCGCACCTCCCGTCGCTGGCAGACCTATGCCGCGCGTACCGGGTTCTCCGGCGCACTCTTCGGGGTGCTGTTGTTGGGCATCTGGACCGTGGTCAACGCACCATTCGTGGATGTGAGCAACCTGTCCTATGCGGGGCGGGCCATCTTCGTGGCTTTCTCTGTCGTGCTGCTGATGATGGCCATCCTGCTCGCCCCGCTGATGACCAGCGCCGCCATGATCGAGGAGACTGAGGATCGCACCCTGGAGATGCTCATCCTCTCCAAGCTCCTCCCGTCGCAGATCCTCGCAGGCAAGGTGCTGTCGCGGATCTTGATCCTCATCACCATCGTCTTCGGCGCCATGCCGGTGATGGCGCTTGTGGTCACCCTGGGGGGCGTCGCTCCGCAGCAGGTGGTGGCCGTCACCGTGCACACCCTCGTCGCCGTGGTGCTGATGGGCAGCCTGGGCGCCTTCTTCGGGCTGTTCACCCGCTCTCCGATGTTGGCGATGCTCGCCGCCGCTGCCTACTCGATCCCCATCTTCTGGCTGCTCCCGGTCGGCTATGTGATGTGCACCGGAAACCCCGCGGATGCGGCGCACTTCAGCCTATTTGCGGGCCCGGCGGTCGAGGACTGGACCAGCCCCATCGCCCTGGTCTCCTACCTGCCCAGCCTGGTCGTGATCTTCGTCATCGGCACCCGGCTCTTCGACCTCAAGGTGTCCAGCGCCGATATCCGTCGGGCATTCTCCGCCGAGACCTGGAGCACGAAGGCCTGGGCGTGGGGCCTGGGAATCATCGTGGTCCTGGGCTGCACCGTGCTCCCCCTGGCTTCGGTCGGCGCCTGGATGCTTCGGTATGGGGTCCAGCACCCCAGCCTGCTCCAACAGGCGGGGATCGTGCTCTGTGTCGGGCTGATCTGGCTGTGGTGGATGGCCGCACTCACCCTGTCCACCTGGGCCTTGCTGCGGGTCGGGGTCGATGTGGTCGATGCCATGGACGCCATCCTCGGGGGCCGCGGTAGGCGCAAGCGCGATCGGCGCAACTTCAAGATCTGGTCGAACCCGGTCATGTGGCGCGAGGCTCGCCCACAGTCCTGGGGGGGGAATGGGGTCCCCGTGCTCGCGACCTGGCTGCTGATCATGCTCGGCATGCTCCAGACCGGCTGGTGGATCATCCCAGGGGGCTCGCTGGCCATGGGGGTGATGAACACCCTCGCGGCGATGGCTCTGACGGTGTGGCTGGCGGCTCGGACCATCCATGAAGAGCGGCGCCAGAAGAGCCTCGAGGTCTTGCTCACCACCACCATGGCCTCCCCGCGCATCTTGCTCGGAAAAGCGGCCGGGGTTGCGGTTCCGACCTTCCCGCTGCTCTGCCTCTCCCTGCCCTTTCTCGCTTTCGGAGTGCCCCATGTGCATATGTTCGATCTGTTGGACAGCGGGAATAGCGACGGCATGATGCTCTGGTTCATCCAGGGTTGCCTCACCTGGCTGTGGACCCTGCCGGTGTGGGGAGTGCTGCTCTGGGGTGGGTTGCTGGTCGCCTTGCGGATCCGCCGTAGCCGCAGCGGCTTCAGCGTCGCGATCGGCGCACTCATCGCGGTGATGGGGGTACCGGCGATCCTCGGCCGTCTATTCGAAGAGCTGCCCCTCATCGCGGTGCCCTGCCGGATGATCGTGCCCCCCTTGGCCGGTGGGGCTGCGGTCTGGCAGTACGCGGTCGCGATCGTCGGCTGGTCTCTGGCGGCGGTCGGGCTATTTGTCTGGACCAGCGTGGGGCTGCGGCGATGGATCTCCGCGGGGCTCGGAGTCTTGCTCGCGGTCTCGGTCGGTCTATCGGGCACGGCCCAGGCCCAGTCCTCCCAGCGGGTCCCGGTCCAGGATGGGTTCCTGATCCTGGCACAGCCCCTCGGAGACGGGATCGTGCGGGCTGGGGAGTGGGCGCCGCTGCGGGTGAAGATCCTCAACCGGGGTCCCAATGCGGTGGGCGAGCTGGTGATGATCGAGCGCTCGGGCACCCAGTCCCGCAGCTTCCGTCGACCGGTCGAGCTGCCCCAGGGCACCCAGAAAGACGTGATCCTGCTCTACCGGCCCAATGGCTCGGTCCGGGACCGGGAGATCGTGCTCCAGACGCGGGATGGGCGCAAAGCGGTGGCGGGCTTCCAGCTCCAGGCTGCCCGAGAAGAAGACGTGACCATCGGGGTGATGGGCACGGATCTGATGGGCATGCAGAAGATCCGGCAGGCCCTGGGTGCGGTGCCGGGCTCGGCTCCACGGCCGTACCGAGCCGAGCCCCGGCGGGTCTACTCTGGCTTGCTGGAGCCCGGCGTCTTGCCCGCCCACAGCGCCGGCTACGAGGCCTTCGATGAGCTGGTCTGGCCCCGCGCGGATCCGAGCGGACTCGATCCGGCACAGGCCGCGGCCTTGCGGGGCTATGTGGCGGATGGCGGGCATCTGCTGCTCACCGTCACCGAGAACTGGCAGGGGCTCATGGGCTCGGGCCTGGCCGAGATGTTGCCGGTGCGCTTCGAGGGGACCGAAGATCGCGCCGATCTGGACGGTTTCTTGGCGTCGATGGGGGGCCAGCCCCGGGAGATCGCGGTCCCCGTGGCCCGGGGCGAGATCGAGCTCTTGCCGGGCCGCTCGGTCTTCGTCCTGGCCGAGACCGATGAGGGGGCTCCGCTGTGGGTCGTCGGCAGCTACGGCCTGGGAACGGTCAGCGTGCTGATGGTCGACCCAACGGTCGAGCCCTTCAAGGGCAATATCGATGTCGACTCGCTGTGGCGGGCCCTATTGCACCTCGATGACCTCAACGGGCGCCGCACCCGCCGGGCTGTTCTGCGGGGCCAGCACCGCTACGCCACCGGCGAGCTCCAGGAGTGGGGGGATGCCGAGGTCCAGCTCAACCACCTGTTGCACCGCGACGACCCCCTCGCGGACTCCATCCTCGGGGGCAATCTGTTCTGGCTCGATCCCTACGAATATGTCGAGGTCGACGATCCCCAGCTGCTGTTCGAGGCCGAGGTCCGGGGCTGGCTCGCGGATATCCCCGGCGTCGCACCGCTGCCGATGAGCTGGATGCTGGTCTTCAGCGGGCTGTACCTGTTCGCCATCGGTCCCCTGGACTGGTTCGCGCTGCGCATGCTCAAGAAGCAGCCCTGGACCTGGGTGAGTTTTCCGATCACCATCGTGCTGTTCAGCGCGGTGGCGCTGGGCGGAACGGCCTGGATGAAGGGCTCTCAGGCGATGGTCAGCACGCTCGAGGTGGTCGATCTGCTCCCCGGCACCAACCTGTGGCGTGGCGAGGCCTATGTGGGGGTTTTTGCGACCCGGGCCACGCGGGTGGGGCTCACATCGAATGTGGCGGACTCCGTCGCCCAACCCCTGGAGGAGCCGGGCTATATGCTCGATCCCAGCGTTTCCGGGGGCTTCGGGCCGGGCCAGATCCAGTACGGCACGAACACCTGGACCCTGGGCTACTCCGAGCTCCGGTGGCTCGAGGAGGCTCCCGGCGACATCGGCTTCGAGGTCCTCGATGAGGGCTGGGCCATCACCAACCAGCTTCCGTTCGCCCTCACCGACTCCGAGCTCATCTTCACAGGCCCTCGGGGGGGCTCGGCGATGCGGTTCTCGGTGGGTCCGCTCGGTCCGGGAGAGCGAAAGATCGTGTCCTTCTCTGACGGTGGGCCGATCAGCAAGGGGTCCGGCGAGGATGGAGACCTGGGGTGGATGCGTCAGCGAGCCCTGGATGCCCCTACGCCGGGGCGTGGCTACCTCGATGTCAACGGGTCGGGCTTTGTGCTGCTCGCCACCGCGGAGAGGCTGACCGAACTCCGAATCGAGGGCGTTCGCCCCATCCACCGCAACCGCACCCTGATCCGCGCCCCACTCACCCCATCCCTGGACCCGAGACAGCGCGGCAGTGCCGTGATCCCCGGTTTTGGAGGCCCCCAGTGATCGAGACCAAAGAGCTAGCCAAGTCCTACGGCACCTTCGACGCGCTTCGGGGCATCGATCTACAGGTCGAAGAGGGTGATGTGTTCGGGTTCATCGGCCCGAATGGTGCGGGGAAGACCACCACGATCCGCATCCTCACCACCTTGCTCGAGCCCACCTCAGGAGAGGCCCATGTGGCGGGGTACAGCGTGTGGGAGGAGAAGGACAAGATCCGATCGATTATTGGGTATATGCCGGATAGTTTCGGTGTTTATCGCGATATGACGGTGACCGAGTACATGCACTTCTTCGCCGCGGCCTATGGCATCCCCCACAGCGAGCGAAGGAGCCTGGTGGGCGGCCTGCTCGAGCTCACGGACCTGTCCTACAAGGAGGACTCGCTCATCGAGTCGCTGTCGCGGGGAATGCAGCAGCGGCTCGGCCTGGCCCGAACCCTGGTCCACGATCCCAAGGTGTTGGTGCTCGACGAGCCGGCCAGCGGCCTCGACCCCCGGGCCCGGATCGAGATCCGGGAGATCCTCCGGGAGCTTCGTCGGATGGGCAAGACCATCCTGCTCTCCTCCCACATCCTCTCGGAGCTCCAGGAGGTGTGTACCCGGGTGGGCATCCTCGAGCGCGGCCAGCTGGTGGCCCAGGGCACGATGGAGGAGATCATCCGAAGCGCCACCCCCAACGTCTCGGTTGCGGTCCAGACCACGGACAACGCCCGCGCAGCGGTGGTGCTTCGCGAGCTGCCTGGGGTGCTGGAGTGCACCTACACCGAGGAGGATAGCGAGGTGCTGGCCAAGGTGTCGGAGTCCCTCGATCTCGCGGAGATCGGGCGGCATCTGCATGGGCGAGAGCTGGGCATCCGCAGCCTGGTGAAGCGGGATCCCAGCCTGGAGGAGGTGTTCATGACCCTCACCAAGGGCCTGGTCCAGTGAGCCGCTCCGGAGCGTGAAGGCGCTCCGCCAGGTCGGAGTCACCGCGCTGCGCGATGCGAGGCGGCTGGCGCGGCGCCCGGCCATGCTCGGGATTCGGCTGGCCATCAGCGGCCTTGGCTTGCTGGTCGTGCTCTCCGTGTGGCAGTCACTCCCGTCGGGTCTGGAGTCCGCTGCCTTCGGCTATGCCGGCCGGGAGCTGTTCACCTGGTGGCGAGCGCTGGTCTTCCTCAGCTGCTGGGGGCTGGGGCCGCTGGTGGTCGCCCTCGGCATCCAAGAGGAACGGGACGGCGGGACCCTGGAGATGCTCGCCCTCACCCAGCTCACCCCGTACACGCTCTTTGTCGGAGTGGTCAGCGCCCGGGTCGCCTGGCTGGGCCTGGTCGTGCTCGGGAGCCTGCCGATGCTCGGAGTCGCCATCGGGCTCGGGGGTTTTGGGGTGGGCGAGGTCGTCTACACCGCGGTGCATGGGGTGGTCGGGATGGGGCTGCTCTCGGCCGTGGCCGCGCTATTCGCCTTGAGCTCCCGCCGGCCCATGCTCCCCGCGATCGCGGCGTGGCTGTGGGGCTTTTTTCTGTTCTCGGTGCTCCAGATCGTCCTGTTTATGGTGCTGGGGGTCAAGCAGATCGATGCAGGACGCTTCAACCCCTTCGTGGCCGGTGTGATGGGGCAGAGCGGCTGGCCGGGTGTGGCGCTGCTGCTGCTCGGCTCTGTCGGGGTCGCTCGACTCGGCGCTGTGGTGCTCGATATCGCGCTCTCCCAGGATGATGATGAGGAGTTCGGAGTTCTCTCCCCGGCCCGCTGGACCCTCGACCGGATTCGGCGGATGGGGTGGATGGGGCTCCTCGGATCCGGGCTGCTCATATCCATGAATCTGCTCTTCTACCCGAGGGTGTGGCTGCACGAGTACCTGTGGCTGTTGTGGTGGGGAAGCATCGAACTCTTGACCCTGGTCAGCGCCGCCGTGGTCTCGCTGCTCTGGGCGGTCGATCGGCTGCACGGGGTGGGTCGACGGGGAAAGATCCGGGCGGCTGAGGCCATCCGTCGCTCCCTGAGCGAGACCCGCATCGGGGCTCTTCCGGTCTATTGGCGAGATCGCCTCGTGACCGGCCCCACCGCTGGAGTCGCCACCGGGGTCGCGTCGGTCGTCCTGGTCCTGGCAGCGGGGGTGGCGTGGATGGGCGGGGGTTCGGGTGTGTCCGCGGTCCTCACGGTCTGGACGTTGATGGCGGCGATCGGGGTCGGGGTGCTGGTGGGTGTAGGGGGTGCGATCGACGAGGTTCGGTGTGGGATGTGGGGTCTGCTGTCGATGTCGAAGGTGGGACCGATGCGGCTGGTCGGCGAGAAGCTCCTCGCCACCATCCGGTCGATGTTCCCCTTGCTGGGAGTGGCATGGGTGATCCAGAGGTTTGCTTGGGGCCTCGATCCTTTGTTGGGAGTGAGAGATCTCTTGGTGGGGGTCTGGGTCGTGCTCTTGGTGTTGTGGCCCACCATCCTCGCGCTGTGGATCGGCCTGAGAGCGGGACCCCAGTGGGTCTGGCCCGCTGTGATGGCGACGGGAACGATCGGGACGTTGTGCATGGTCTACGGAACCTCGTCGGGGAGGTCCTGGGGCGCCCTCCTGGTGCCGACGGGGGACGCGGTGGTGTGGTTGGGCTGGAGTGATGGGATCGCGCCGGAGCTATTGGGCTCGATCGTGCTCTATGGGGGGGCCGTGGGGGTGTTATGGAAGCTGGCGGCGCGAAGTCTGGGAGAGCCCCGCGCTACTCCATCGGGTCGATGTTGAGCTGCCTGTCCTCGGTGACCGAGCACAGACCGTCCTGGAAGATATCCAGTGAGCCCTTCCCAAAGGCCTCTGCTTCGTCGGGCCAGTCCGCTGCGGTGCCGATGATGCCGTCTTCGCAGGGACCACGAAGCGGGACCACGAGCGCCTCGATTGTGAACGGCTCCGGGCACCGGGGGTAGCTATTGGCGCGAAGCTTGGTCTCGAGGAAGCCCGTCGACCAATCGCAGATCTGGAGCTCGCGGTTCTGGCCGATGCCCATATCGACGACCACGCGCACCGGAAAAGTATCGACCGAGTCGAGCACGCTCTCGCGGATGAGCAGGGAGAGGTCGACGTCGGAGGTGCGGATACACCCCGCGCTGGCGAGACAGAGGACGGTACCGAGGGCCGAAACGACGCGCTGCATGGGACTCGATCTAACACGGGTTAGACCGAGCCGGTGGAGGAGGTTGGGTCCGTGGCCGTGGTCCAAGGGTCATTGCAGTACACCGGAGGCGACCAGGTGGTCACCATCGGCAACTTCGACGGGGTTCATCGGGGGCACCGCGCGCTGTTGGCCGCGGCCCGAGAGCTGGCCGGCCCCGCTGGGGTTTGCGCCTACACCTTCCACCCGGCCCCACGGGATGTGCTCCGCCCGGACAACAGCATCTTGCGGGTGCAGCGGCTCGAAGATCGGGTCCGCGTCCTCCACGAGGCGGGCGCAGAGGATGTGGTGGTCGAGCCCTTCGATCGCGAGTTCGCGGGTCGCTCGGCGGAGTGGTTTGCGACCGAGGTGCTCAGCAAGCGGCTGCGGGCCCGGGCGGTGGTCGTGGGCTGGGACTTTCGCTTCGGTCGGGGCCGCACCGGAGATGCGGCAGGGCTGCGGGATGTGCTCGACATCCCGGTCCATCAGGTCGAGGCGGTGCAGTTCGAGGGCCAGACGGTCAGCAGCTCGCGGATCCGAGCCCTGCTCGGTGCGGGAGAGGTCGCGGCGGCGGCTCGGTTGCTCGGTCGCCCTCATGAGCTGGTCGGAGAGGTCGTGCGGGGCGATGCCCGGGGGCGCCAGCTCGGCTTTCCCACCGCGAATATCGAGTGTGAGACGCCCCTGGTGCCCGAGAGTGGGGTGTACGCGGCTCGTCTGCACACCGGCGAGCTCGCGGTGCTCAACATCGGGGTGCGCCCCACATTTGGGGGCGGGCCCAGCCGCATCGAGGTGCATATCCTGGACTACGAAGGGGATCTCTACGGGGCACAGCTCCGGGTCCTGCTCATCCGCAGGCTCCGTGCAGAGCGCAGCTTCTCGGGGCGGGAGGCCCTGGTGGCGCAGATCTCCGCCGATATCGAGGCCGCTCGTCGGGTCCTCGCCTCGTGACCCTGCGGCTGGGCCTGGTGGGCCACCCGGTGAAGCACTCGCTCTCACCAAAGATGCACGGGGCCTGGATCGCGGCGGCTGGCCTGGATGCGACCTACGAAGCCTACGAGGTCGACCCCGCGACCCCCGGCGGGGATCTGCTCGCGAAGATCACTGCCCTGGGCCTGTCCGGCGTGAACCTCACGGTACCGTTCAAGGAGCGCGTGCTGCCCCTGCTCGATGGGCTCGATCCGGTGGCGCGTCGAACCGGCGCGGTGAACACGGTGGTCTTGGGGGATGGGGCGCTATGGGGCAGCAACACCGATGTACCCGGGTTCATGATGTCGGTGCGCGAAGCGGGCGCCCGGCTCGACGGGGCTACGGCCCTGATCCTCGGGGCGGGTGGGGCGGCGCGCGCCGTGGCCTTCGGCCTGGCGGAGGGCGGAGTCGCAGAGATCCTGTTGCTCAACCGAACGGTGGAGCGAGCGCGCGAGGTGGCTCTGCACCTGAACCGATCCTGCCCGCAGGTAGAATTTTCGGGCGAGAGCCTGTCGCGCTTCCCCGAGCTCTCCCGACGCGCATCGGTCTTCGCAATGACGGTCTCCAGACCCGGCCTACCCGCTGTTCGCGCCCTCGACACGCGGGGGGTCCGCGCTGATGCGCTGTGGATCGACCTCAACTATTGGGACCCGAAGCCCCCCCGATTCGCTGCGCTCCGCGAACAAGGAGTCCGGACTGTGGGCGGTCTGTCCATGCTCATTCACCAGGGAGCCCTCGCGTTCACGGCCTTCACCGGCGCTCCCGCGGACCCTCAGGTGGCATGGGATGTGCTCAGTGGTGGTAACCGCGCGTGATGCTGGGCTAAGATTCGCGACCGGAGGATGGATGGCGGAAGTGCCGGTCCTCGTCTGCACGGCAGGTGCGTTGCGCGGCAAGCGCTTCTCGGTGCCAGAAGGCGGTCTCGATATGGGGCGCGCAGACGACAACCACATCACGATCTCTGACGACGGTGTCTCTCGATTCCACGCCCGAATGCTCTATAACGAAGAGACCGGTAAGCTGTGGCTCGAGGACGCGGGGTCGCGCAATGGGGTGTTCGTGAACGAAAACCGCGTGTCGGGTCATAAGGAGCTCAAGGTCGGTGACCAGATCACGATCGCGAAGCATTCCTTTGCGATCCGGTGGGCGGACGATACCCCTGCACCCGTCGAGCGAGTCGACACAGACGAGTCCGAAGGCAAGCCCAAGCGCCGTTGGTTCTGGCCCTTCTCCTGAGGTAGGCACCGGTTGTGATCGAGTCCGTTGAAGTCATCATCCGTCAGCCCGGGTTTCCCGATCGGGTCGTTCCGCTCCGCGAGGGGCAGACCCGCTTGGGGCGCGCGGACGACAACGAGATCGTGCTCTCTGATGTCGGCGTCAGCAGGCGCCACGCGCAGATCGTGCTCGAGCGCGGAGAGGTCAGCGTCGAGGATCTCGGCAGCGGCAACGGCACCTACTACTTCGGCCATCGCATCACTTCCCAGCCGATCCGAGACCAGGACGAGGTGGTGATCGACCCCTTCATCTTGCAGTTCCGGGTCGTGGGCGACGTGGCAGGGGGTGTGGCGGGTCCGGACACCGTCGCCGAAGACACCATCGAGAACGGGGTCCGGCTCGAGGTCGTCGTCGGCAACGGGGTGACAGGGCATCTGTACCCCATCCTCGATCGGGGCCTCACCATGGGGCGCGCAGAAGATCGCGACGTGGTCGTTCCCGACCCGGCGTCCTCCCGGCACCATTGCCATATCGGCTTCGACGATGGCGAGTACGTCCTGCACGACAATGGCAGCGCCAATGGGGTGTTCGTCAACGCGGTGCGCGTGCGCGAGTGCACCCTGTCCGACGGCGACCTGCTCCGCATCGGCAACACCGAGCTCCGGTTCGTCAATCCGTTCGCTTCAGCCGACGAAGACGACCCAGCAAGCTGGGCGGCGGCCTCGGAGCCGGACATCTCTTCGGAGCCTGCGATCCCGGATCGCCCCGCGCTGTCCGCTTCCGTACAGCGTCGTCGCGACTCCTACGAGGAGGCCCCCCGGGGCGGTGGGGGTGGAATGGTTCTCGGAGCGCTGCTCGGTGCCGTCCTGCTCGCCGTGGTCGTGGGAGCGGGGGCGATCGTGCTCGTGGCGGGGGGACTGTGGTTCATCGCGCCGACGACGGCCCTCGTCCGGGTCGAGCCACAGCCGCCCGCGTGGGAGCTTCAGCTGCCCCAGGGCCTGCCCGATGCCATGACCGACCAGCTGTTCAACGAGGGCAGCGCTGCCGCCCAGAGCAATGACTATCGGCTTGCCCTCCAGGACTTCTACCGGGTGCTGCTCGGCGACAATGGGCACCGCTCCGCCAAGAAGTTCGCGGCCTTCACGGCCGAGGTCATGGTCGCCCAGCACCTCCAGCGCGAGCTCACCGTCGCCGAAGAGGCCCGACTCGAGCGCGAGCGCAAGCGCGACCGCCTGCTTCGAGACAACAAGTCCTCTCGCAACAACCGCGTCCGCCGCAACGCAGAGCGGGAACTTCAGCAGGAATTCCGAGACGATCCGGTGGTCCAGGAGGCCATGAAGTGGAGCCTCACGGACAAGCAGCTCGGCCACCGGGAGATCGCGGCGCGCATCGAGAAGCGCGTCCAGGTCGACGAACTCGATGAGGCCGTGCGCCTGTCTCGCAAGCTGCTGTCCGAATCCACGGAACCGGAGCTCCGCGACAAGGTCGAACAGCTCCTGGCCGAGGCACAGGCCAAGCAGAGCCGGGCTGTGGCGAAGGCGTGGAGGAAGGCGGTCATGGACGAGGCGACGGGAGATACCGCGGCGGCGCTGCAGGGCTACAAGAACATCATCCGTTCGAGCCCCAACAACATCTCCGCCAAGCTCCGGATCGAGCGGTTGGAGAATCAGTGATTTCGAGGGGTATCGGTCCCCTGGTCGCGATGCTGCTGCTCGGTGGATGCCCCAAGGCGCCGGTCTCGACGATGGACGCCGAGCTCCCCGAGCGCGCCAGCGGGTTGTCGGAGAGGCCACCCCAGGAGATCCTCGAGGAGGGCGCATCCTCCCTCGAGCCGAGTCACCGCGGCCACGCGCTCGGCTTCCTCATCGCCACTGCAGAACAGCCGGGGGGCGGCGAGTGGTCGGCTCGGGCGCTCTTCGATCCCGACGCCTGGGTCCAGCGGCAGGGGGTCCTGGCTCTTGCTGGGCGGCTTGATGAACCCGAGTCTCAGGCCCACCTGGCCGCGTACCTCGAGCGCAAGACAGCCGATCCCTACTCCCGGGGCTATGCCGCGGTTCGCTTGCGCGGGAGCAGCACCGAGGCCATTCGCGACTCCCTGCACCGGGCCTGGACAGCAGAGCCCCAGCGCTGGCGCGCCGCTCCTCTCGCTCTCGGGGCTCTGGTCCACGGGGACGAGTCCGCTCTCGAACCGCTGAGCGCGGCGCTGGCACGGGGAGACCTGGCGCTGGAGCCCCAGTTCGTCGACGACGTCGGGCACTCCGGTCGTTCGGAGCTCCTCGAGGCTCTGCAAGAGGGGGAGAGCTGGGTCGAAGAGGAGCTCGCCCTGGCCTATGCGGTCGCTCGGATGTCCCTGGGGGACCCATCCGGAGAGCAGGTGCTCCGCAAGGCGCTTTCTTCAAGCGATACCGGCCAACAGCTCGAGGCACTCGACCACCTCTCCACCCTGCGCGATCCCGCCGCAGATGCGCTGCTGCGCCGGGCGCGCGGCCAGGGCTCCGAGCTCGCGCGCACCTGGGCCGAGCTCGCTCTCGCCGCGCGGGGCCAGGCCGATGCTTCGGTGATCGCGGCGGCCTCTCAGTCTGAGGACAGCGAGATCCGAGCGCTCGCAGCGGGCTTTGCGGGGGTTCGGCTGTCCCGCGGTGAGCTGTCCCGTAAGGGGGGGCGCCAGCTCGAGGAGATCTTGCAGCGCGCTCTGGTCGACCGCGACCCCTCCGTCCGTCGTGGGGCTCTGCGGGGCATCGAGGCGGCGACCCTCGCCGATCGAGAGGGGTTGCTCTCCCCGATCCTGGTAGACGAGTCCTTCGAGAACCGGCTCCAGGCTGCGGGCTTGCTCCTGGCGATTCGCTCGGCGGAGTAGGGCTATTCGGCGGAGTCTTCGTCCAGGCCCATGGCCAGGGTGAAGGTGCGCACCACCTCTCCGGCGACCGCAGTGGTGTCGCCGAGATCGACGCCCTCGAGCAGGTCGAAGTACAGCCTCTCCACCGCTCCGAAGATCATCCGGACGGTGATGGCGGGGTCGCGGACATCGATCAGGCCCCGATCTCGCGCTTCGGTCGTGATGACCGTGACCGCATCGAGGATCCTGCGCTCCTCGGAGCGCAGGAATAGCCCGGCTTCGCCCATTCGGCGGCTCTCCCGGAACGCGATGAGGATCGGGGCCTCGTGGTTGAGCCCCAGCAGGGCCAGCCCAATGCCCATCTGTTGGTAGATCTCGAGCGCCTCTGAGCGGGCCTCTGCGGTGGACAGCGCCTCGCGCACCTCGGCGACGATGCCGAGGATCTCGTCGACCATCGGGCTGACGATGGCCCGGAATAGCGCCAGCTTGTCGGGGTAGTAGAGGTAGAAGGTGCCTCGGGCGACCCCCGCGGCCTTGACGACCGACTCGATCGAGGCGCGGTCGTAGCCCTCGGCACCAAACACCGAAACCCCCGCCGCCAGCAGGGCCTCGCGCTTCTGGCGCTTGTTGTCCTCTCTTCGTCCCATGGGCCGGTCTATTACCTGCCGGACAGCTTCTGTCCGCCTGTTGGCATAGAGTCGCCTCGTGTATGCCCATATTGCCGTCGCCCGACCCTTCCCAGAGCCCCTCACCTACGCCATCCCGGTCTACCTGGTGGGCCGCCTCAGGGTAGGCCATGTGGTGCTCGTTCCCCTCGGTTCTACCGCAGAGACTGGCTATATCGTAGGCTTGTCGGACGACACCGACCTCGCTCCGGCCAAGATCAAGTCCATCACCCGGCTCCTGGACCCCGTGCCCGCTTTTGATGAAGCTCAGCTGGGCTTCTTCCGATGGATCGCCGACTACTACCTCCAGCCCTTGGGCATGGTGGTGAACACGGCGCTCCCGTCTCGGATGCGCGCCAAGGTGGTCAAGGCGGCCGAGGCCACCCAGCCGGGCATCGTGGCGCTCACCAAACACAGCGTGAAGGGCCCCCAGGCCCAGGTCCTTCGCGAGATCATCAGCCGGCCTGGACTCACCCGGCGCGGCCTGATCCGCCGCCTCGATCGGGAGCTCGACAAGTCCGAGGTCGAAAAAAGCGTCGACGCCCTGGTTCGTGCCGGGCTCGTCGACTGGGTCGATCGCGAGGTGGGCGAGACCAAGGCCCGGGTGCGCACCGTGTCGCTGCCCACCACTCTGTCGGAGGCGCTCGCCAAGATCCCCCGGGCGGGCAGCACCCAACGCGCCGTGCTCGGGGCGCTGGCCGAGGCCGGCTGCCCGGTCGATCAGCCCGATCTGGCCAAGCGCTTCGGCAGCCACGCCAACCGCGCGATCCAGCGCCTCGCGGAGCTGGGGCTGGTCGAGCAGGACGAGCGCGAGCGCCGCGACCCCCTGCTCGAGGCCGTGGCCATGGGTGCGGCGCATCCCCCGGCCCTCAACGCGCACCAGCTCGCCGCCCTGGACGCCATCACCGCTGCGGACAAGGGCACCTTCTTGCTCTTCGGGGTCACCGGCGCCGGCAAGACCGAGGTGTTTCTCGGAGCGGCCCGCGATGCCCTCGACAAGGGGCGTCAGGTCCTGGTCCTGGTGCCCGAGATCGGGCTCACCCCCCAGCTCGTGGGGCGCTTCAAGGCCCGGTTCGGCGAGGCGGTTGCGGTGCTGCACAGCGGGCTCACGGCCAACCAGCGTCTGGGCGAGTGGCGCCGGATCCGTGCCGGAGAAGCCCCGGTGGCGGTAGGCGCGCGCTCCGCCCTCTTCGCGCCCTTCCAGGACCTCGGCCTCATCGTGGTCGACGAGGAGCACGACGACTCCTACAAGCAGGACGATGGCGTGCCCTACTCGGCGCGGGATCTCGCGGTCGTGCTGGGTCATCGGGTGGGCTGCCCCGTGGTCCTCGCCACCGCAACGCCCTCCCTAGAGAGCTGGAACAACGCCGAGAGCGGCCGCTACACCCGGGTCGAGCTCCCGGTGCGCGCCACTCCGCGCCCGGTACCCACGGTCGATCTCATCGACATGACCGAGCTCAGCTGGCCCGAGGGGGAGTCCCGGCCGCTCTTCGCTCCCCAGGTCGTCGCCTCTCTGCAGAAGGCCTTCGACGACGGCGGAAAGGCCATCGTGCTCTACAACCGCCGCGGCTACGCCACCATGGTCCAGTGCACCAACTGCGGGGGCACCTGGGAGTGCCCGAACTGCGGCATCTCCATGACCCTGCACAAGACCATCGGCCGCATGAGCTGCCACTACTGTGGGCTCTCTCTGCGCTACGAGGTTGCCTGTCCGGTGTGCAAGCACGCCTCCCAAGAGGAGCTCGGCAAGGGTACGGAGCAGGTCGAAGAGGAGCTCCGGCGGCTGTTCCCGGAGATCCCCCTCGCTCGAATGGACGCCGACACCACCTCGGGCCGGGGCAGCCACCACCGCATCCTCGAGGCCTTCCGCGAGGGTCGCACCCGCATGCTCGTCGGCACCCAGATCGTCGCCAAGGGTCACGACTTCCCGGATGTTCACGTGGCCGTGGTGGTCAGCGCGGACCGGGGCTTTCGCATCCCCGACTTCCGGAGCGCCGAGCGCACCTACGCATTGCTGGTCCAGGTCGCGGGGCGCGCCGGGCGCGGCGATGTGGCTGGGCGGGTGCTCGTCCAGACCTGGAAGCCCGATCACTACGTGCTCCAGCACCTCGACGATGTGCGTGGCTTCCTCCGCATGGAGGTCCGGCTGCGGCAGACCTTGTGCTACCCGCCGTTCTCGCGGCTCTGTCTGATCCGCCTCGACGGGGTGGACCGCAAGCGCACGAACACCGCCGCCCACGAGCTCGCCAAGTCCCTGCGCCAGGCCACCGCGCGCTTCCCCCGGACGACAGTGCTCGGTCCGGCGGCTGCAGCGCTTCCCCGATTGGTCGGCCGGTGGCGCTTTCAGATCGTGATGCGGGGAGAGAACACCGCCGCGTTCCGGGCGTGGCTCAAGCACTGCCTGCCCACGATCCGCTCCTTTGCCAAGAAGGGCACGCGGGTCAGCTGGGATGTGGATCCGCGCCACCTGATGTAAACGCGATAGCAGCGTCCCCATGAAGCGATTTCCACTGTATGCCCAGATCCTCGTCGCGATGGTCCTCGGAGCGGCCATCGGCCTTGGGCTCAACGCCGCCTCGGTCAGCGGCTCCTTGGCCCGAACCGATGTCCTGCTTCTCGCATCCGTGGGGGAGAAGGCGGGCAAGCTCTTTCTCACGTTGCTCAATATGGTGGTCGTGCCGCTGATCTTCAGCAGCCTGGTCAGCTCCATCACCGGGCTCGCCGGCCAGGGGGGCCTGCGTCGGCTCGCCACCCGGACCGTGGCCTACTACCTGGCCACCTCCTTCCTCGCGATCTTCGTGGGCATCGCCATGGTCAACCTCATCCGGCCCGGCGATGGCATGGACTACGCCACCCTGATGGTCGCCGCCAAGGGCGAGCTCGCGATGGTCGGTCGGTCGGCACCCGATGTGAGCGAGGTCGCCTCTGGTGGGGCGATGAGCGTGCTCGGTGACATCGTCTTCCGGATGGTGCCCACCAATGTCGTGCACGCCAGCACCTCCAACAAGGCCATCCTGTCGCTGATCTTCTTCGCGGTCTGTTTCGGGGTGGCGGCGGTCCAGACCGGCGGGGAGGCGCTGCGCACCATCGACCGCTTCTTCCGGGCCCTGTTCGAGATCATGATCACCCTCACCAATGGGGTGCTGCACTTCGCTCCCATCGGCATCTTCGGGTACGTGCTCTTCGTCACCGCCAGCACCGGAGTGGCGCTGGCCTCAGCTCTCGCCTGGTACATGCTGGCCGTGTTCCTCGCCCTGGCGGTGCACGCGCTGATCACCCTCCCGCTGCTGCTCAAGCTGCTGACGGGGCGCAACCCGCTCACCTATGCTCGGGCCATGAAGGACGCCTTGCTCACGGCCTTCTCCACGGCATCCAGCTCGGGCACCCTCCCGCTCACCATGAAGTGCGCCTCGGAGAATGGCGGGGTCCGTCCCCAGGTCACCTCCTTCACCCTGCCCCTCGGTGCTACCGTCAATATGGACGGCACCGCTCTGTACGAAGCCGTCGCGGTGCTCTTCGTGGCCCAGATGTTGGGGGATCTCGACCTCACTCAGCAGCTCGTCGTCGCCGTCACCGCACTGCTCGCGAGCGTCGGGGCCGCTGGAATTCCCCATGCGGGTACGGTGATGATGGTGATCGTGATGGCTGCGGTCGGCATCGACCCCGAGGCGGTATTGGTCATCCTGTCCGTCGATCGCATACTGGATATGTGCCGCACGGCTGTGAACGTGTGGAGCGACGCCGTCGGAGCCGCAGTGGTCGACGCCTTCGAGCCCCCCCTCCAGGAGGACCCCGCGTGAAGCATTTGTTCGTGATGGACCCCCTCGATCGCATCGTGGTAGCGGGCGACTCCACCTATGTCACCATGCGGGAGTGCTCCGATCGGGGCCACGATGTGTGGATGTGCACCCCCGATCAGCTCTACTCCCTCGACGGCCACAGCTACGCCCGGGTGACCCCGACGCGGACCACCTCCGATGCCCCCTATTTCCACACCTCCGACCCCGTAGAGCGCGCGCTGTCGAGCTTCGATGTGGTGTGGATGCGCAAGGATCCCCCCTTCGATATGGGCTACATCTTCACCACCTATCTGCTCGATATGGCGGGGACGATGGTGGTGAACGAGCCGGCCGGGCTCAAGCTCTTCAACGAGAAGATGTGGGTCCAGGCTCGGTGGCCCCAGTACCAACCGGCCACTCTGATCAGCAATGACATCAGCCGCCTCAAGGCCTTCGTGAACCAGGCCGAGGGGCGCAGCGTGCTCAAGCCCTGGGATGGTAATGGCGGCCGGGGGGTTCTCATCACCCAAGCAATGGATCGGAACCTCTCTTCTATGGTCGAGCTGCTCACCCACGAAGGTCGCGACTATGTGATCGCCCAGCGCTACCTGCCCGGGGTGGTCAACGGCGACAAGCGCGTGCTGTTGTTCGATGGCGAGGTGGTCGGGGTGATGAATCGCGTCCCAGCAGCGGACGATCACCGCGCGAATATGCACGTGGGTGCCACGGTGGAGCGCAGCGAGCTCACCGAGCGGGAGCTCGCCCTCTGCGAGGATCTCAAGCCGGAGCTGGTTCGCCACGGCATGGTCTTTGTGGGCATCGATCTCATCGACGAGTGTCTCACGGAGATCAACGTCACCTCTCCCACCGGCATCCGAGAGATCAACACGCTCTACGGTCGCAAGCTCGAGGCCAAGCTGGTCGACTGCGTCGTCGCCCGTGTCCAGGGAGGCTCTGCATGATCGCGCTGCTCACCGCTCTGCTGTTCTCGACGGCTCACGCACAGGAGCGCGGTACCGAGGGGCCGCTCGTCAAGAGCCCTCCAGTCGCCCGCTCAGCCGATGCGATCGTGGTGGAGCGCGCAGCGGCCCAGCTCGACATGGACCCCGACCTCGCGGTGGGCATCAAGGATGGGCTCGAGCTCATCTTCCTCCGTCGCTATGAGGACGCTCGCGCCCACTTCGACGCGGTCGAGCAGAGGCATCCGGGCTCCGGCTTGTCCTCGGTGGCGAGCGTGCTCGTGTGGCAGGCGCTGATGATGGAGAACTTCGACTACCGCTTCGACAAGCAGTACTGGGTGGCCAGCAAGGCGGCCCGAAAGGAGCTCGAGGCGGCGGTGAAGGTCGAGGGCAACGACGCGTGGGAGCAGTTCCTGCTGGCCGGGGTCAGCGGAATCGAGAGCATCCACACCATGCGGCAGAGCAAGTACCTCAACGCGCTCAACCTCGCCTTCGAGACCCTCGACCACATCGAGCAGACGCGCAAGATCTCCCCGGACTACGCGGATCTGCTCCTCGCAGACGGCATGTACAACTACTGGCGCACGGTGGTCACAGACTCCGCGCCCATGCTCCCCACGTTCGAGGATCATCGCCAGCAAGGCATCGAGCAGATGCAGCAGGTCGAGAGCGACGGGGTGTTCCTCAGCGCGCCGGCCACGCTCTCGCTCACCTTCACCTGGCTCGAAGAGAAGAAGAAGTCCGAGGCACTCAAGAGCTGTCAGAAGAATCGTCGCGCCTATCCAGACAATGTCATCAACAACTTGGTGCTGGGCTCGATTCACGTCTCCAATCGCCGGTACAACCTGGCGCTGGGCATCTTCGACGAGATCCTCGAAGACAGCCCCAAGAATATGCGCGCCCGCTACTGGCGAGGGCTGTCGCTGCACAAGTCCGGTCGTCTTGCCCAGGCGCTGACCGAGTACCAGACCTACCTGAAGTTCGACTACATGGAAGATGTGCAGCGCTCTCAGGCCTGGTACCGGGTCGGGCAGATCCACGAGGCCAAGAAGCGGTACGGCGAGGCCTTCGAGGCATTCACCCAGGCGACAAAGCTCTACAATCACAAGGCGGCCAAGAAGAAGCTCGATGCGCTCAAGGCCAAGAAGAAGGCTGGCGAGATCAGCTGGTAGCTGCGCTCAAGCGCCCCAGAGCTGTGCGAGCACGAGGTCGCCCAGCACGATCCATAGGCCGATGATTCCCCCGAGCCCGGTGAGCACGAAGCCCACCGCGACGATCAGCACACCGATGAAGATCTGCTGCTCCTGTGGGGTGAGGAGTGGCTCCGGGGGAGCGGGCGGCGCGGGGACCCGGCCCATCTTGGCGCTGGACACGTAGCGGGGCTTGGGCCAGTGCGGAGGCGCGACCCAGGGCTCGGGAACAGGCTCCTGCCTGGCGGGGCGGGGCTTCTTTCCGATCAGGGAACGTCTGCGGCGGGTCTTCTTGGGCACGCTGCATCTTGGGCTCCGTGCCATCCGGACGCAAGGGGCAGGTATCCGGTAGCATGACGCGTTATCCGCGAGGCTCTGGAGGACGATTGACTCTGGCTCGACAATGGCGCGGGCAGCGGCCATTCGAAGAGGTGTGGTTCCTGGAGGCTCTGTTGGGCCCCGATCACGGTTTGTGGATCCGCTACGTCCTCGACGCGACGGCGGGAACGGCCAGCGTCTGGGCGCTGGTGGTCGGGCGCACGGGTGTGATCGCGGCTCACCGGGAGACCGTGCCCATCGGCACCATCGGCGGGGTGCTGTTCAGCGGGGGAGCGGGCCGGCTGGAGCGCGATGTCGCGGTGGGCAAGGCGGGCTCCATCGCCTGGGATCTTCGGCTCGACGACCGAGGGTTGCGCCACAACCATGTGCCGATGTGGATGCGGATGGCGGGGCTCGGTCGGGTCTATGCGCCCGCAGCGCTCGATCTGCGGATCGCGGGAACGGTCCGTGTCGGGGACCGGGAGTTCGCGGTCGAAGCGGGGCCCGGCGTGCTCGGGCACCTGTGGGGGGCCCGGTCGGGGACCCGAACCTGGGCCTGGGCGCACTGCAACGCCTTCGACCGCGAGGACCTCGTCTTCGAGGGGATCTCGGCCTACCCCAAGGGTGTGGGGCCAGCCACCTCCCTGGTCCTGTACGCCGACGGCCACGCGTACACCTTCTCCCGAACCCGGGACCTGTTCCGGACCTGGAGTCGCTTCTCCAAGACCGGGTGGAGCTGGGTCTTCGAAGCCCGGCGGGACGGAAGGGTGCTCACGGGGCGCATCGAGCTCGAGCCCGAAGCCGCAGCCACGGTGCACTACGCCAGGGCCGACGGCCCGGATCTGTACTGCACCAACAGCCGCTTCGCCCACGCTCGGATCGTGCTTCGGGACGAGCGCCGTGGCCTCGACCTCGACCTGCAGAGCCGGGAGTGCGCCTTCGAGATTGCCAGCCCAGACCGGGTCCTGCCGGCGGTCCTCTGATCAGCGATCGGTGCGGTCGAAGATCCGGAACACATCGTTGAGGCTGACCCCCACCGACACGGTGAGGCGGTCCGATGGGTTGTTCCAGGCTGCGATGGTGCGCGACACGCTCACGATGAACACGTGGTCCCGGCGGTCGCGTAGCAGCAGCTTGGCGCCCGCGGCGATGTTGAGGATGCGCAGGGCAGCGAGGCGATCGGGGTCGTCGACGATGATCTCCCCGAAGTCGTATCCAGAGGGCCGGTACACGCCGCCAGCAAAGGGTCCGAGGGTGACCGAGCCCCCGCCCGGGGAGACCAGGGTCTCCAGCTCTCCGTAGAACTCGGAGCCGGGCACCACCCGATCCCCCTCGAGGCGGGGAAAGGACTTCGTGTTCGGCACCCGGTACATCCAGGATGCGTCGAGAGAGAGCGCGTAGTAGCTGCTGCCGATGGCCCCGGTGCGCCCCAGGGCCAGGCGGGGTCCGAAGTCCGTCGTGCCCTCGCCCGCGTTGGTGATGCGGTTGCGGGTCGAGGCGGTGAGGCCCCCGAAGCGGACGTTCGCGCCAATCGCGAGGCTGACCGGCTGACCGGAGAGCTCGTCCAGGATCATGCCCTTCATGCGCGCCTCGATGACGCCGATGGTTCGGGTCGGCGCGCAGGCATCGGTGCCCAGCGCGGCGCAGATGGCCTGATCTTCGCGGTTGGCATGGGTGGCTCGGTAGGGGACCCGGGTCTCGAGCTCCAGTCGAGGACCGATTCCGTAGCTGAGGATGCTGGTGAGGCCGACAGTGCCGATGCCCTCGCCCACATCCACGGGCACCAGGGTGCCTGCGTCGTTGGATGCGACGCGGGTGAACTGCTCGCTGTCCAACCCGAGGTAGAGATTCCCGATGCTCGTCCCGGGGACCCAAGGCCCCGATCCCGCATGGGCCAGACCGGCGATCAGAGCCAACAACATTCACCCTCCTGCTGCTTCGATAGTCCATGTCCGGGGCTCCGTCGCGGAAACGACTGGGTTCGCTCTGGACGCTGCGGTACCATCCATGCCCTCTCGGGGGAAGTGTGAGCGGACCGGTGGACGGAATGGATACGGCTATACAGGCGATCGAGGATCAGGTCGTCGATGATGTTTCGGTGCTGGGCATCGAAATCCTACGAACAATCGATGCTCTGGCGTCAACGGTGTCCGAGCGTGGCATCGCTGAGAGCGCAAAGGAGCGCGCCTGGGTTCAGGAGCGTGGGCGGGACTTCGCGGGGAGCGTCTCCGACATGATCGCCACCTTCACCAGCCACGCGCTCGAAGCGATCGGTGCGATCTGGCCGGGCACGGAGGCCCAGTGGCTCAGCGCCCGCGTGGACTACGAGGTGCGCCTCTCCTACGTCGACCACTACATGCTCGGTTTCGTGGAGGGGGGCGGGGTCACCTGGTCCCTGGTGCTCGATCTAGAGGATGGTCCCTGGGATCGCCCCAGCGTCACGCGCTGCTTACGGGGCCGGCTGCTCTTCGTGCACGAGAAGATCGAGCAGGCCGCGATGTCCTGGGTGCAGACCCTGGAGGAAGTCCTGGCCAGCGATCCCGTGGCGCCCCGGCCCCACGAGTCCCCGCTGCAGTCCACTCCCGCAGACCTCGGTGGGCTCGAGGAAGAATTCTCAGACCAGCCCCAGATCGAGTCCGACTACACCTTCTCCGACGACCTCGATGAGGAGGTCCTGGTCCCGCAGCCTACCGAGCCGAGCGCTCCGGAGTCCGCTCCTCCAGAGATCATGGATTTCGACGATCTCGAGGAGCTGCCCGCGCTGGCTGGTCCGGCTCCCGCCGCAGTGCAGGCGCCCGCGGAGCCTACTGAGCCGCCTCCACCGTCCATGGACTTCGTTCCGATCGAGGTGAGTGCGGAGGACCTCGATGCGTTGGACTCGCAGCAGACCGTGCTCGATATTCCCCAAGAGCGCGTGCTCGACGACTTCGAAGCCCTCGAGGCCCTTCCAGACGAGGACTTCGAGGCACTCGAGGCGCTCCCCGACGACGAGCTGGAGGCGCTTCCAGAGGGCCGTCTGGAAGAGATCGAGGCGCTGGAGGCGCTGCCGGATGACGAGCTGGAGGCGCTGCCGGATGACGAGCTGGAGGCGCTGCCGGATGACGAGCTGGAGGCACTGCCGGACGATGAGCTGGAGGCGCTCCCTGCTTTGCTGGAGCCCGAGCCCGAGCCCGAGCCCGAGCCCAAGCCCAAGCCTTCGCCGGCAATGGTGGACTACTCGGGTGACTTCGATCTCTTTGGCGATGACCCGGAGGACTCCGAGGAGGTTGATGCTGAGCCCGAGCTTCCAGAAGTATCCCAGGAAATACCCAATCCCCTGCACGAGGAGAGCACCGATGTGGCGTCCTCCTTCGGGTTGCTCCAGCCTGCCGCGGTCGAGCCGCTCGAGATACCGGATCTCCCGCTCGAAGCGATCGAGGCAGAGCCTCTGCACACCGACGAGGTGCCCTTCCAGGCCGAGACGGTGCCCGAACCCTTCGACTTCGCCGAGCCCGAGGACGACGAGTCTGCCCCGATCGGGCCAACGCTCGAGGAGCGTCGGGACACGGTCCTCGCTCTGGCGGCCGAGTGGGAGATCAAGGTCAACAACCTTCCCGAAGAGCTCGAGGAGGACTGGCTCACCCTGCTCGAGGGGCATGTCGGCGGTCTGGTCGAGAAGCGGCAGGCAGCGATGGAGAGGCAGGAGCGCTTCGAATCGCTGATGGCCCTGGCGGAGTCGCTCAAGGTGCGGGTCCGCAAGGTGCCGAAGCGTCCTTCTCAGAAGTGGCTCGACAAGATGGCCGCCAAGCTCGAAGAGGTCCAGGCCAAGCGCGCCAAGGAACTCGCATTCTCAAAGGCGACGGACCTCCGGACGGAGGAGCGGCCGGAGCCCGTCTCCGAGCCGGAGCCCGTCTCCGAGCCGGAGCCCGTCTCCGAGCCGGAGCCCGTCTCCGAGCCGGAGCCCATCGCCGAGCCCGCTGCCGACGCGGCGGAGCGTGCAGCTCGAATAGCTGCGATGGTCGAGAAGGCAGATCGGGTTGGAATTCCCCTCGGTCGGGTCCCAGAAAAGCCCACCGACGCCTGGGTCTCTGACACCGAGACCAAGCTCGAGACCTTTCTCGCGAAGCGGCGCCGCCAGCGCAAGGAAGAGCGCGAGAAGAAGAAGCGTGAACGGGACGAGAGGGTTGCCCGGATCCAGCGCGAGGCCGAGGAGCTCGAGGTCGATGTCGGTCGTGTGCCGCCCTTCCCCACGGACGACTGGCTGAACCGCGCTGATATGCGCATCGCCTCGGTCATGCTCAAGCGCGGCGATCCGCCGCGTGAGGTCGAGATCGAAGCGGAGGAAGAGCCCGAGCCCGAGCTGGTGGCCTCCATCGTCTACGAAGAGGGCACCCTGCAGGAGCAGGTCTGGGTGGTCGAGCACGACATGGTCATCGGTCGCGCCCCGAGCAGCGACATCCAGCTGATCTTCGACGCCGGGGTGTCGCGCCGACACTGCTTCGTGCGGGTCCTGGACGACGGAAGTTTCCAGATCGAGGATGCGGGAAGCACAAAGGGGACTCTCCTCGACGGGAACAGGGTCGACTCAGCCATGCCATTGGTGTCCGGGTCGATCATCCAGGTCGGGGATACCCGCCTCGAGTTCGGCATGAGGGCTCTCGAGTCTTGAGCTGAGTTAGAGTCCGGGCCCCGAGAGAATCAGGAGGTGGGTATGGAGCACATGGACTTCGTCGATCGCGTGCTGGCGAGGCTGCCTACGGCCGCCCCGACCCAGTTCTCCTTTCAGTCGTGGAGCCACGCGGGGCGCCCCACAGATGAGGGCTTCGGTCTCTGTCCGGTTCCCGGCATCGATCCCGCCAAGCTCATCGATGCGGTGATGGCCGTCGACTCCTACGTGGGCAATGTGCAGCATGTCGCGGAGTGTCGCTCCATCGCCGACCCCCGGTTCACCCCACCCGATGCCGTGCGCTTCTACCAGCGCGTCGACATCCCCGTCCTCGGTGCGGTGCACCACGAGCTCGCCCTGCATCGCGTGGGAGAGCGCAGTGGCTTCCACATCGCTGCTTGGCATGTATTGCGCCCCGAGACCGATGCTCTCAACAAGAAGAAGGCGTTTCGATCAGACTACAACCAGGGCGCGTGGATCGTGGCTCCCGGGGTGCTCGGCTACGCGCTGGCCTCGGCGCCAAAGCGCGAGGACGTGGGCTTTCTGAAGTGGAAAGCGCTCACCAAGGGGGCCGATGCTGCCGCCAGTCGGGTGGTCAAGCAGAACATCGAAGGCATGGCTCGCTGGGCCATGTCCCGCTGAACCCCCGTCCCCTGGGCTAAGCTCTATCCATGATGGCACTGCTGATCGGCCTGCTGTCCGTAGCTACGGCACAGGACGCTCCCGACAATCCCGATATCCAGCCGGATCCGACGACCTCCGGTCCGGAGAGCCCGGAGCCGTTCACCCTCGACTTCAAGCCGCAGCCCGCGCCCCCCTCCGGCGAGGCTCCTGCTGCTCCCGCGGCACCGCCGACCTATTCCTACGACACCGTATTTCTCGCGCCGCTGCAGCCCTACTCCCCAGAGCTCTCCGAGAGCGCGGCGCGTCTCACGGCCAGCCTCACGGCCACCCTGTCCCAGCAGCACGAGCTGGTCACGGTAGACGCCGTGCCCGGCTGGCCGGACTACACCGCTGGTGTGTATATGTCGGCCTGTCCTCAGGGGCAGTATGCGGGGTGTGCGCTGGTCTGTGGCAACCGCGTCCAGGCCGAGTGGACCATCGGCGGGACGGTCACCCCGGGCTTGCGCGGGGGCGCCAATGTCGAGCTGGTGTTCATCGAGAACTCGGCCAGTCGAGAGGTGCTGTCCTTTGGGGTCGCGGTCGAAGGAAGCAACGACGCGCCCTTGATCGAGAGCGTGAACACGATCTTCTCCAAGATCCTCGGCGGGGCTTTCGAGCAGGTCGATCTCCGAGCCGTAGACACCAACGCCGATGAGAGGAACCGTCTGGCCGCCGTGCAGCGAGAGATCCTCGCGGCCTCCCTGGCCGATCTCGAGAAGCAGCAGGGCACGGTCAGTCGGTCCGATGTCGATCGGGGCCAGCTCGAGCAGCCCAAGCTCAGCCGCGAAGATGTGGCTGCGATGCGCGTCAAGGAGGAGCTCAAGCCCTGGCAGGTGTTGGATATGGGCGAGTCGGAGTACCGCCGCTACAACAACTCCGGCAAGGATATCAACGAGTGGCGCCGGCTGCGCAGGGGGCGTCTCGGTCAGCTGGTCGGACGGGTGGCCATCGGTGGGGGCCAGGGGCCGCGGGGGCAGGTCATGGATGGGCGCTACGCTCTCGACGATCAGCTCCAGGTCGCTCGCATCGAGCAGTTCCAGTACGTCGCCCAGGCTCCATTCGTGCAGGTCGACCTCGAGGCGGGCTTCGGGGTCCTGCCCTTCCTCGATATCACGGGGCATTTTGGATATAACAACGGTCCGTTCGAGTACTTCATCAACCAAGAGAGGATCGGCGAGCCGGTCGTGATCAACCAGGACGACTTCAAGCGACGGGGCCTCGGCACCTGGGAAGTAGGGGCACGTGCCAACCTCGTCCCGTTCATGTCGAGTTCGGTACGGCCCACACTCACCGCGGGCCTCAGCTATTGGCAGGGCACCACCTGGAACGCCTTCATCCAGGGTGTGGCAAACCTCCAGGAGATGGACAAGCTCAGCGTGATGCTGGTGCAGGTCGGCCCGGGCGTCGAGCTCACAGCGGGTCCCACGGTCAACGTCTTCCTGCGGGGCCTGGCCGATGTGCCGATCGGCGGGAGCCGCAGCGAGGGCATCCAGCTCGGTGTGGCCACACTCGCCGAGCCCGTTCGTCCGGACGAGTTCAAGCTCTCCGCCGTGGGAATCACGGTCCAGGCGGGCATCACCATTCGCATCCCGGTCATCGGAGGAGTCGACAAATCACGCGGCTCCACGATGCAGTTCGAGGACGAGGACATCTGATCCCAGGAGGCTAGGTAGTGCGCGTTCCCGAAGCTCTGATTCCCCTTTTGGACCAAGGGGTGATCTCCGAAGTCGTGCGTCCGCTGATGAGTGGGAAGGAGGCCGACGTCTTCCTCGTCGTCTCCGAGGGCGAGCGTTGTGTGGCCAAGATCTACAAAGAGGCCGACAAGCGGAGCTTCAAGCACCGATCGGAGTACACGGAGGGCCGCCGCGTCCGCAACTCCAGGCAGCAGCGGGCGATGAACAAGCGCAGCAAGTACGGCCGCCGCGAGGTCGAGGCTGCCTGGCGGGCCGCCGAGGTCGACATCATCTATCGGTTGGCCGCGGCCGGGGTTCGGGTACCAGAGCCCTATGCCTTCGTCGAGGGTGTGCTGGTGATGGAGCTGATCGCCGGCCCGGATGGCGAGCCCGCTCCCCGCCTGGTCGACGCCGAGCTGTACGAAGACGAGGCCTGGGATTTGTTCCATCGGGTGCTTCGGGAGGTGGTGCGCATGCTCTGCGCAGGGGTCGTTCATGGCGACCTGTCGGACTTCAATGTGCTGCTCGATGAGCACGGTCCGGTGGTCATCGACTTCCCTCAGTCCGTCGATCCCGCTCACAACCGCAACGCTCGCAAGCTGCTGATCCGAGATGTAGACAACCTCACCCAGTTCCTCGCCCGTCACTCGCCCAAGCTCAAGAAGAAGCGCTATGGCGAGGAGATCTGGGCACTCTACGAGGCCGGTGAGCTCACGCCGGATACCCCGCTCACGGGTCGCAAGCCCAAGCCCAAGGCCAAGGCGGATATGGGCTCGCTGATGGCCGAGATCGAGGCCATGCAAGAAGAGTCCCGTCGCCGTCGCGAGGCTCTGGGGCTCCCTCCCCGTCGGCCTGCGCGGGTGCCCAAGCCCGCGCTCACTCCGGAACCCGAGCCCGCCGCACCCAAGAAGAAGCGCCGTCGTCGCAAGAAGAAGAGCTCCGCATCGGCGCCCCGCCCACGCCGCGCTGCGCTCGCCGAGCCGGAGTCCTTCGAGTCCGCTCTCGACCTCGATGCATTTCTTCTCGTCGAGGACTGATCCGATGGCGCGCCGCCTGCGTACCTGCAGCACGAACCGTCGCCGGTGATGAGTTTCTCCTTCTCTCGTATACGCAGTCTCCGGCGACGGTCTTCTTTTTTCGCGATAGGATCGCAGCGATGGTTGCTCTATTGCTCGCTCTCGGCTGTGCTCGCGCACCGGTGGACATCGATCCCCGGGCCCCGGGCGCCTTCGATCCCACAGAACAGTCCGTGATGTACGGCTTCTCCTGGGTAGACGAGCCCCTCGCCGCCATGCCTCTCCCGCGGGGAGGAGATCTGGTGTGGATGGCGTCGGAAGGGGTGGATGTGTTGGTCACCCTCACCCTCGACCCCCTCGACCCGATCGCCCTGGAGCAGGCCGGTCTCGAGAGCATCCACCTGCCCATCCCAGACTTCCAGGCGCCCACCGATGCCCAGATCGAATCCTTCATCGGGCTGATGAAGGATCGCACGGGTCAGGGACAGCGGGTGGGCGTGCACTGCTACGCTGGGCTGGGGCGCTCTGGCACCATGGCAGCGCTCTGGTTCGTGAATCAGGGGCTCACCGCCGAAGAGGCCATCGCAAAGATCCGCGAGCTTAGGCCGGGCTCGGTCGAGAGCGCGGCCCAGGAAGAGTCCGTGGCTCGGTACGCGGCCAGCCTGCTCTGATCCCAGTGCCCGCTCAAACTCCGCGCGCCAATGTCCCGGTGGTCGGCTAGGTTTCTGGTCTGTGGAGGCAAGATGTTCGTGTTTTGGCTGTGGGCGTGTACCGGCGCCCCCCCTACCGACACCGATCCCCCTACCGTCCCCGACGACACAGCGGTCGTGCACACGGGGGACACGGGGCCGGTCCAGGGCACCGCAGACACGGCCGATCCACTGGTGCAGCTCTGCGCCACGCCTCAGCCCATCCCCGTCCCCTACCAGGTCTTCCAGGGCTGGGGCAGCGCCGAGGACTTCGATATCGACTTCCAGGGTCGGCATGTATCGGTATCGGGCTCGGGCAACCTCGTGGCTCGGGATCCCGCCGGTGGTCAGACCCTGATCGCGCCCAATGTCGCAGAAGAGGCCGCCTGCACGCGGATGTTGCCCTCCGGGGACTTCGTCGTCTGCAATGTGGGCGAGAACTCCTTGGTCAAGGTCGACATCAGCACCGGCGCCAAGACCACCCTGGTCACGGGCATGTCCTACCCCAACGGCGGAGAGGTGGACCCCGATGGCTTCATCTATGTGGCCGAGCAGAACGCGGGCCGCATCCGGCGGATCGACAGCAACACGGGCGACTTCACGGTCATCGCCAACAACCTCAACAACCCCAACGGGGTCATCTTCTCCCCGGACTGGCAGACCCTGTACGTCGGCAGCTTCGGCGGGGGCACGGTCTACGCGATCGACCGCATCGGCCCCGGGAACTGGCAGACCCGGGTCTTCGTCCAGGACCCCGGACAGAACGGTGGTTTTGATGGGATCAACGTAGACGAGTGCGGCAATGTCTACGTCACCGAGTTCGTGGCCGGGATCGTCTGGCGCATCTCTCCGGACGGCAACACGGTGCAGCAGGCGGTCAACCTGCCCAGCAGCTGGATCCCCAATCTCCGCTGGGGCAACGGGGTCAATGGCTGGGACGAGCGCACGCTCTACGTATCGGACCGCGGTCAGGGCCGGCTCTTCGCTTTGGATATGGGTCTACGCGGTAAGCCTGCGTTTCAGCCTCCGCCCACCCCGTAGAGCGTGCGGATCGCCCGTCGGAGCGCCCGCATCACGGCGGGAATGCCAAGCTGGGCCTCTGCGGCGAGCTCGGCCCACGGGAGCCGGTCGAGCACGCGACGCTGCACGAGGAGCCGCGCCTGGGGGCCGAGGGGGGCCAGGTCGGTGCTCCGGACGAAGGCCGTGATCCCTGTCGCCGCGGCATCGTAGGGGCGCGGACCGAAGGCGTAGGCGAGGACCATCTCGGTGATCTGGGGCTGGAGCAGGGGGGCTGGGGCGGGTAGATCGGCCAGCACGGCTTCCCGAAGAGCCGGTGACAGGGGCAGCCCTCCGCCCTCCATCAGCTCGAGCTGGAGGGGGAGATCCCGGGCCAGGGTCGCGCGCAGCCCATGGAGCAGGGCGTGGGCCTCGGCGTGGACCGGGCGGATCATCACCGCGCTCGGCTCACCGGTGCGGCTGCTTCGGCTGACCCCGAGCCGAACGAGCTCATAGCCTTGGGCTCTGCGGAAGCTCAGCAGCTCCGGTGTGGCGCCGAACATCGTGCCGAAGAGGTGTGGGCTGTGGGTCCCGTGCAGGTGCTCGACCAGCATACGGCCGTAGCCCAGCCGCCTTCGGTCGGGGTGGACGGCGGTGCGCACGCTGCGGATCATGGGCAGCTGCGCCGCATCGGCTCGGCCCGAGTGCACGGCCAGGGTCTCGGCCAGGGCGTGGCCCCGTATCCGATACGCGCCGCGGGTCAGAGCGGTCGCCTGCTCTTCGGGCAGCCCGCCTTCCCGTGCGCTCAAGCAGACCGCGGCGACCCGGTCGTCCTCGAAGAGCCCATGGAGCGAGAGGTTTGGCGCGTCGAGCAAGCGCTGGAGATCTGCGGGGGTGGTGCGGTAGTGGGCGGAGACCAGCAGCCCGAACACCGCCCGCAGCGTGGGCTCGTCCAGGGAGGCGCGGTCCAGGGTGCGCGCCTGGAGTCGGGGCCCTGTGCGCCGGGGAAGTGCCGGGGGGGCGGCGTTCAGCAGGAGGACCTCGTGTACGAAGGACTCGAGCGGGTCGTCGGGATCCCAGCGGATCGGGGTGCGCAGGGTGAAGCGCTCGAGCTCTGGCACGCCGGGCAGGAAGCGCAGGCTGAAGCCGCGACCGTGGCCCTCGTAGCCGTGCACCGTGCTGGCGAAGGCGAAGCTCGCTTGGCTGTGGACCCGGAGCAGCTCGCGGAGCAGAGGGACCGAGAGCGCTGCGGCTTCGTCGACGAGGATCAGGGGGGGCCGAAGCGTGCCGCGAGCCAGCTCGAGAGGGTCGATGAAGCGAGCATCTGGGGCGAAGCGGAGGAGCTCGGCAGCATGATCGGGGTGGGCGGCGGTCACCGTGGTGGACAGGCCCGCTGCGGCGAGCCCCAGCGCAGCGGATTTTCCGCGGCCTCGATCGGCGATCAGGGCGATGCGGCGGGGCTCGTTGTCGGTGAAGCGCGCTCGGAGGGTGGCGACCAGCTTGCTCTGCTCATCGGTGCCTTGGCGGACTGGCCGGGGTGCCAGGCGGTGGGGAGCAGGGGTGCCGATCGCCCTCTCCAGCCGTGCCCACATCCGGTCTCCGACCTGTTCTTCGGAGTAGGGGTGGAGCGCCAGAGCGCTGGGAAGGACGGGTGTTTTGGGCATGCGAAGCACCAACGCGCCCCCGCCGAGGATGAAGCCGTGGCAGCGGCCGAGCAGGTCGGGATCGAAGCCGGCGTGCAGGTCGAGGACCACAGCCTCCCAGGTCGCCCCGAGCAGGCGGCGGATCGGGTTGCGATCCCGGATCGATACCCACAGCGCGTCTACCTCGCCCAGGTAGGCTGCTGCGGCGTGAGCGGTGTGCTCGGCGGACCCGCGAAAGACCACGAGACCGCGGCTCACCCGGGCCCCCAGCCGCTCGGGAACTCGACCTCGATCACCGTTCGGTCTTCCATATCGACGAGGAGCACGCCGTCTGCCTCGTGGGAGAGCCAGTACTCGAGCAGCTGGCGCCGGGTCGCGGGGTGGGTGGGGTCTCGGGCGCGATCGCCGGTCTTCACATCGGCGACCCAGATCTGGCCATCCCGCTGTACGACCCGGTCGGCGCGGTTGTGCACCCACACCTCTTCGCCGTCGAGGACCATGGGAAACTCCACGGTCACTTGTTGGTCGAGGATCGCGTAGCCGTGGTCTCGGAGCACCGCGTCCGCTTCGTCCTCACCGGCATAGGCGATGCGCTGCCGGCGCATATTGTGGCGGCGGACCCGGGTGTGGGCGCGCCACCAGCCGAAGAGCGCCAGGCCCAGGCAGGCCAGGGCGAGGAGCAGCCATAGCTGGTTGCTGGGATTCAGCGCGTGAAGGGCTGGGAGATCGCGGGCTCGGCCCCGATGGTTGCCAGGTGCACGAGGTAGTCATCGCCCCCGGCGAGCGTGCCCTGCTCTCCGCCATTTGTGCCCATGATCAGCGTGCGGTCTGCGGGGATACCCGCGTTGGCGTAGCCGTAGATATCGGTGGTGGCGTTGCCATAGGCGAAGTCGAACACGAAGCCGAGGGCCTGGAGTTCGGAGAGGTAGTCTGCCTTGTACTCACCGACGCCGCTGTCGATCGGAAGCGCCTCGCCATTGGTGCGCGCCAGGTGCAGGGTGCCCGGGGGCAGAGCCAGGGCGTCGAGCCAGTCGCGGGTGATGCCATCGAGCCAGTAAGGGCGCCCGGTGAGGTAGACGATCTCGTAGTTCTGGTCGTAGCGGGTGGCGACGGTCTGGACCGCTCCGGGGCGGGCCTCGGGCAGGTAGCTGCCGCTGCCGAGCTCGGAGAACATATCGATGAACAGCTCGGAGTCGGCCGTGGTGAGGGTGCCGTCGATGTCGAACACCAGGAGCCGGGTGCCGACCGGGTACTTGCTGAGGGTTGCGGTGGTGACGCTGCCGTCGCCGACGACCCGGTAGAACACCGTGAACTCGCCGTAGCCCGCGACAGCCGAGGGATCGAGGCCCACCGAGATGCGCCCGTCGTCGTCGGTGCGGGTGGTGCCCATGAAGTCGACGCTGCCCTGGCAGTTGCCGATCCAGATCTCGACCTCTTCGTCCTCGAGGTCGTTATTGGTGGCGCCATAGGCGAACTTGGCATTCAGCGGCATCCAGTCGCCGTCCGTCGCCAGGGTGTCTTCGGCGATATGGCGAGGCCAGCCAAGGGCCACACTGATGGAGTTGCCCGTGTGGTCGAACTCGCCCTGGGCGACCTCTGCGAGGGTTCCACCGGTGCAGGAGCGGACCTCCACCGGCTGGGAATTGGGGGCGGCGGGGCCGACCGGAGCAGAGGGGGCGCAGCCGATCAGGGCCAGAAGGGGCAGAGCGCGAACAAACATAGAGAGACCCACCAAAAGAGTGTGTGCCAGCGCACTAACGCATCGAGGGGTCTGCGCCACTGCCGCGGGACACTGAACGGAGTGTTCGAGGAACCGCTCTGATCGGGGAACGAGGGGGTTTGCACTCGTTGTCGGAGTCTCGCTGGAGTACAGGGGCGGCCTGGAGGTTCCATGCCGCTCGTCGCCCCATCCATCTTGTCTGCGGATTTCGCCCGTCTGGGCGAGGAGATCACCGATGTGATCGAGAAAGGAGCGGACTGGATCCATATCGATGTGATGGATGGTCGCTTCGTGCCCAACCTGACCATCGGTCCGGTGGTCGTCGAGGCCGTGAAGCGGGTCTCCGGCCAGACCCCTCTCGATGTGCACCTGATGATCGTCGAGCCCGATCGCTACGTCGCGGCCTTCTGCGAAGCGGGAGCGGATATCGTCACCGTCCACGCCGAGGCCGTGCCTCATCTGCACCGGAGCATCCAGAACATCCATGCAGCCGGGGCCAAGGCGGGGGTCGCACTCAACCCCCACACCCACGAGAATATGCTCGAGTACCTGTGGGAAGATCTCGATCTGGTGCTCGCGATGACCGTCAACCCCGGCTTCGGGGGGCAGTCCATGGTGGAGGCTGTGCTTCGCAAGGTCGAAAAGATGCGGGAGACCATCGTTCGGCTCGGTCTGGATGTGCGGATCGAGGTCGACGGTGGTGTGAAGCCCGGCAACGCCCATCGGTTCACCGGCGCGGGGGCGGATGTGCTCGTCAGCGGCTCCGGAGTGTTCAAGGCCTCAGATCGACGGTCGGCTATCGCGGCGCTCAAAGCGTCGTGATGGAGGAGTGCGTACGTTCTGGCCGGGCCAAGTCGGGGTTGCGACGATAGCAGGTGCGGCCCGCACGCGCTTCGAATCCTCCAGAACCTCTGGAAATGAGCTGCTGCCGGCCCCCGGACCCCCCATGGACTTCCGCAATATCGCCATCATCGCCCACGTCGATCACGGCAAGACCACCCTTGTGGACGGCCTGCTCCGTCAGTGCAACGCATTCGCCGAGCGCGAGGAGGTCACCGATCGGGTCATGGACTCGATGGACCTGGAGCGCGAGCGGGGCATCACGATCACCAGCAAGAACACCGCGGTCACCTACGGCACGACCAAGATCAACATCATGGACACCCCTGGCCATGCCGACTTTGGCGGTGAGGTGGAGCGGGTGCTGGCCATGGTCGAGGGTGCGCTGCTCCTCGTCGACGCCAGCGAGGGCCCGCTGCCCCAGACCCGCTTCGTGCTCCGCAAGGCCATGGAGCAGGGGCTCACCCTGATGGTCTGCATCAACAAGATCGACCGGCCGGATGCCCGCGCGAACGAGGTCCTCCAGGAGGTCTACGACCTGTTCATCGAGCTCGACGCCACCGAAGAGCAGCTCGAGTTCCCGGTCATCTACGCCTGTGCTCGCGACGGCATCGCCCAGATGGAGCTCGATGTGGCCGGCGACTCCCTTCGTCCCCTGCTCGATGCCGTGATCGAGCATGTTCCCGCCCCCAAGACGGAGGAGGGGGACTGTCGGCTGCTCGTCACCAACCTCGACTACGACCCCTATGTCGGTCGCCTCTGCCTGGGCCGGCTGCGCGGCGGGACCCTCAAGAAGAACCAGCAGGTGCGGTGGTTCTCCGAGGATGGCGAGAAGAACGTCCGCGTGGCGCTGCTCTACACCTGGAATGGTCTGAAGCGGCAGGAGGTCACCGAGGCTCAAGCGGGGGATGTCATCGCCATCGCCGGTGTCGAGGGGATCACGGTCGGAGACACCATCGCCGCTGGGGAGAACCCCGAGGCCTTGCCCCGTCTCACCGTCGACGAGCCCACCATCGGCATGACCTTCTCGATCAACACCAGCCCGCTGTCGGGCCGCGAGGGCAAGTTCCTCACCGCCCGCCAGATCCGCAACCGGCTCGAGCGCGAGCTGCTCTCCAATGTCAGCCTCAAGATGGAGCTCGGCGAGACGGCTGAGCAGTTCAAGGTGTTTGGGCGTGGAGAGCTCCAGCTCGCCATCCTCATCGAGCAGATGCGTCGCGAGGGCTTCGAGATCACCGTCTCCCGCCCCGAGGTCGTGATTCGCGAGATCGATGGCGAGAAGCACGAGCCCTTCGAGGAGGTCGTGCTCGATATTCCCGACGATGTGGTCGGGCCCGTCACCCAGCATATGGCCGCCCGCCGTGGCGAGATGCAGGACCTCACCTCGGATGGCTCGGGTCGCTCGCGCATGACCTATATCGTGCCGACCCGTGGCCTCATCGGCTTCCGCAGCAAGCTCCTCACGGAGTCCCGCGGCGAGGGCATCATCAACACCCTGTTTGCGGGCTGGCGTCCCTACGCCGGCTACATCCAGGGCCGTGCCAATGGGTCCCTGGTCTCCGACCGCGCCGGCACCACCACCACCTACTCGCTGTTCAATCTACAGCCCCGGGGCAAGCTGTTCATCGGCCCTGGTGTCGAGATCTACGAGGGCATGCTCGTCGGCGAGCATGTGCGGGCCAACGACCTCAACGTCAACGCTGCCCGGGCCAAGCAGCTCACCAACTTCCGCACCGTCAACGCGGATGAGAAGCAGATCCTCGCGCCGCCGGTTCAGGTCACCCTCGAGTGGGCGCTCGAGTTCATCGATGCCGACGAGGTGGTCGAGATCACCCCGACCTCGATTCGGTTGCGCAAGCGCATCCTCGCGTCCAATAAGCGCACGATCATCCGCGGCGAGCGCGGCGAGGCGAAGCGCCAGAAGGCGGCGCGGGGCAAGTAGCTCCACAGAGTTTGAAGAAAGTCGGTGGGACTACGTATGGCGTGGACCGGGTTATCCCGCGTACTCCAGGAGGTCCCCATGCTGTCCATTCTCCTCGCCCTCACCGCTCCCGCCAGCGCTGCCGAAGTCCAGGTCGTGACCCGCGTTCCGATCAATATTTTGGTCGACGGGGTCCCGCTGGTCTGGGACGAGAACACCGGGCTGGGTGTGGTGTACGACGTACCGGCCGGGCGTCACCAGATCGAGGCGCGCAATCTCATGGGCAAGACCGCCGCATACAAGGAGGTCGATCTCGCCTGGGACGACCAGATCCGCTTTGAGTATCGCAAGAAGGAGCTGTGGCATATCGGCACCTACAAGCTCGCGGCCGCTGTGCCGCCTCCGGTGTCCACCACCACCGTCGTGGAGACCCACGAGCAGGTGGTCTCCCCGGGGATCGGCGTCGTGGTCTCCGATGGCCACGACTCGGTGAGCGTGGGAGCGGGCGTCCTCGGAGCGGGGGTGGTGGTCACCGATGGACACGGATCGGGTGTGGTCGTCGGTGTGCCGGTGGTCGGCGCCACCACAACGACGACTACCACGGTGGTCACTTCGGGAGGAGAGGATCACCACGCCCCGGTCGTGGATGAGCATGCTTCGGTGCCCGTCGCACCCGTGGGCATGGATGCTGGTGCCTTCAACGCGCTCCGCTCACAGATCGACAAGGCCCCGTTCTCGGACGACAAGCTCTCGGTGCTGCGCACCGCGGTGGCCAACAACTGGATCACCTGCGCCCAGCTCGGCGAGCTGCTCGAAGTCTTCGATTTCGCCAGCGACAAGCTCGAGGCTGTAGGGGTCGCCCGCAACAGCGTGGTCGACCCCCAGAATGCCTTCCTGCTCAACGACAAGTTCTCGTTCAGCAGCGACGCTCAGAAGGCACAGGCCTACTTCCGGTAGTCATACCTGGAGATCGGCCGCGATGTCCGAGATGTGGACGGCGGACAGCTCCCGAGCCAGGGCCTGGTCGAGGGTCTGCTCGAGGCGGTGGAGGACGGAGGGCATCTTCCGGCCGACCGGGCAGTTGGAGCCACCGCAGTCATGGATGCCGATGCGCGCGGTACCGTCGGTCGCCCGGAACACATCCAGCAGCGAGATCTGATCGGCGGGACGCGCGAGGGTACTGCCCCCACCCTTGCCGAGCTTGGTGACCAGCAGCTCCGCATCCCGCAACCGGCCCATCACCGCGCGGAGAAAAGCGGGGTTGGTGGCTACGCTGACAGCGAGCTCGGACGAGGTGACCAGGTGATCCCGATGGAGCGCGAGGGCGGCCAGCACATGGGTCGCGATGGCGAAGTGGGTGTTGCCGGTGATCATATGTAAGCATGCTTAGTACATTAAGCGTTGCTGTCAACTCGGGGCGGTGCGAGCGAGCGTTGGAGGTTGCGCTTTTCGAACGCTGCTAGAGGACTCCGGGGCGAAACCCGATCCGGTTTGTGCCCACGTCCGCGTCCTCGTCCACGATGAGGCGCCGGCGCTGGAGTGAGCGGCATCGAGCCCCCCTGTGCACCCGCGACGCTGACAGGCTGGATCCCGGAGTCAGCGCCCCTCCGGAATCACCGACACCCGATGTCAGCGATTCCAGAGCCCCGACCAAACCGCCCCAGCCCTCTCCCTCCCGCTCGCACCCGAACCCACATAGACCTCGGTCCTCGGTCGGGTACAGCCCCCGCCCCATCGACTCCGCCTCCTCATAGACCGAGGATAGGGTCGGCTTTACCGCAGTCCGGAGCAACCGGAGCCAACACCACGCTCGAGCCGCCCCGCCCATCTCCGCCCAAAACGCACCGATGCCCGAGCCCCATTGTTTCCATCGCCTGACAAGTTGTCAAAGACCGACTCTTGACAACTTCGAATATCGGGCATTTGGGGGGGGTAATTCCTCTTTGGAGGACCCGCAGGTCACCGCCTGCTGCCCTTGCTCATCTCCTCATCCGCCTGGGCCACCGAAGACCTGCTGGATGCGGGCTTCCAGAACCTCGTCGGCCTGTCCTTTTCCGGCAATGGCGAGGCCCTGTCGGGTACCCAGCTCCTCGAGGCAGCCGAGCGCTCCGCCCAGAGCCTGAGGGGCTCTGCCAGCGCGGGGGAGCGGGGTGATGCCGCGTATAGCGTGCCGATCTCGGCTCCGGCGGCGCTGCTCGCGCCCCGGGTGAGCCTGGACTACTCCTCTGCGGCCGGAGAGCACACCTGGGTCGCGCGGGGCTGGAGCATCGGCCACGGCCAGGTGACGGTCCAGAAGATGCGGGGACGCGAGGCAGCCCAGGTCTATGGGACCCTGGACTCGCCCCATCGGGTGTCGGGCGGCGGCTTCGACGGGGTGCTGTACAAGAATCCGGGTGGGGCGTGGGAGTACCGCTCCCAGGGCACCCTGGACGTCGAGTTCGAGTACTTCCCCGCCTCGGAGTCCTGGCTGCTGCAGAAGGGGGCGGTGCGGACCTGGCTGGAGCCCCGCGCCGATGTGCTCGCCCTGGGCGTCGAGCCCCTCGAGTGGTTCCCCGCCCAGGTCCAGGATCGCAGCGGCAATACGATGCAGCTGGAGTGGGACAATGGACAGCTCCAGTCCATCGAATATGGCGGCTGGTGCGGGGTGGCGACAGGGCAGCCCTGCCAGGTCGACACCGCCCATCTGGTTCGGATTGGGTTTCAGTACGACGCCGCACCGCGCGCCACCACCCGCTTCATCATGGGCTACGAGGATGTGCGGGACGAGCTGCTGGCCTCCATCGAGGTGCAGACGGGTGCTCCGTGGAGCACGGTG
>Ga0316209_1000155_pt1 | contig 138078 bp, 118 predicted proteins | sample 6monopyrite_MG_FD_204945 | JGI IMG/M metagenome (GOLD analysis project Ga0316209, IMG submission 204945) | Microbial mat bacterial communities from mineral coupon in-situ incubated in ocean water Damariscotta River, Maine, United States -... | ecosystem: Environmental > Aquatic > Marine >... | reverse complement strand
GCTCGGCGGCCAAAAAGGCCATCCGCCTGATGGTACGCATCGATCAGGAAGGGATTACAGTGCCCGATATCCTGCACCGCTTTTGTAATCTACTGTGCAATTTCTTTTTTGTGCTCGCGCTCTGCCTAAACCATCGCGCAGGATTTGTCGAGCAGCCGTTTATCAGCAAGAGTTATGGTCGCCTTTCAAAATAATGCCTATACGCTCAAACGCTCGTAAGTATTAACCGACTCTCAAGCCGCTCAATACCCGCTATAATAGGCGCCATGAATTCCGTGATACCGCTCGATACCCCCGCACTCCAGACACTCCGCACTGTCTTTGGTTACGAAGAATTTCGCCCGATGCAGGGGGAGATTGTTGATCAAGTGATCGCTGGCAATGATGCGCTGGTGTTGATGCCGACGGGTGGCGGTAAATCACTCTGTTTTCAGATCCCGGCGTTGGTACGAGAGGGTGTCGCGATTGTCATTTCACCGCTGATTGCGCTAATGCAGGACCAGGTAGCGGCACTTCACCAATACGGTATCAAGGCGGCTTTCCTCAATTCCTCACTCAAGGCACAACAGGCGGCAGAGGTAGAGCGCCAATTCTCAAACGGCGAGCTTGATCTACTCTATGTCGCCCCCGAACGCCTGATGATGTCACGCACACTTAACATGTTAGAGCAGTCTAATATTTCGTTGTTTGCGATCGATGAGGCGCACTGCGTTTCTCAGTGGGGCCATGATTTTCGGCCGGAATATATCAAGTTGTCGATCCTGCATGAACGCTTCCCCACCATTCCGCGCATCGCGCTGACTGCCACGGCCGATGAAGCGACACAACGTGAGATTATTGAGCGCCTCGCACTGCAGGATGCACAAATTTTTAACAACGGCTTTGATCGCCCCAATATTCAATACCGTATTTCAGAAAACAGTGGCAATGCACGCGAGCAGCTCTACCGTTTTATTCGTAATGAACATGATGGCGAGGCGGGCATTGTCTACTGCCTGTCGCGTAAAAAGGTAGATGACACCGCCGCGTGGTTAAGTCGTAAAGGCTTACGGGCACTGCCTTATCACGCCGGGCACAGTAACGATGTGCGCCAGCAACATCAGGAACGTTTCCTGCGTGAAGAGGGCATCATCATCGTGGCGACAATCGCCTTTGGTATGGGGATCGACAAACCCGATGTCCGTTTTGTCGCGCACCTTAATCTGCCCAAGAGTATTGAAGCCTATTATCAGGAAACCGGGCGCGCTGGCCGTGATGGGCTGCCATCCAATACCTGGATGTCTTACGGCCTGCAGGATGTGATTACACTTCGCCAGATGCAGGAAGGGTCGGATGCCAACGAGACCTTCAAGCGCAATGAACGCCATAAACTTGATTCAATGCTGGGACTTTGTGAACTGACCAGTTGTCGACGTCAGGCACTGTTGCGCTACTTTGGAGATACGCTCAATGAACCCTGTGGTAACTGTGATAACTGCCTCGCGCCACCCGAGACCTGGGATGCAACCGTCGCGGCACAAAAGGCACTCTCCTGTGTACATCGCACCGGTCAGCGTTTCGGCGTTAATTATTTAATCGATGTGTTACGCGGTAGCGATGCCGATCGCATTAAACAGTTTGGCCATGAAAAACTCAGTACCTATGGCATTGGTAAAGAACATACTGCCGTTGAGTGGCGTACGCTTTATCGTCAACTGATCTCACACGGTCTATTGAGTGTCGACCTCGAAGGCCACGGCGGCCTCCGCCTCACGAATGAGAGTCGACCTGTTTTGCGAGGCGAAACACAACTGCTGTTACGTAAGCTGACAAAGAAATTATCCTCCGGCAAACAGCGTTCCAAAACACCATTTGGCAAAGTCGCCGATACCGAGTTCTGGAATGCGCTGCGTGATAAACGCAAACAGCTCGCAACCGAACAGGGCATCGCTGCCTATATGATTTTTCATGATGCCACTTTGATGGAGATGGTGGATCGTCGTCCGCAGACACTTGAACAACTCGGCCAGATCTCCGGCGTCGGTGCTAAAAAGCTCGAAGCCTATGGTGATGAGTTTCTATCTGTAATAGCTGAATATGAAGGGGGGGCCACGGAAGAGATTAACGATACCACTGCCGAAACCATCAAGCTTGTCTGTGATGGCATGAAGCCACTGGAGATTGCACACAAACGTGACCTCACGTTGAATACCGTTTACACCCATCTTGCCAACGCGATTGCACAGAGTGAGATTGAACTTGAAGATGCGATTGATCTTGATGAAAAATCACTTAAGGCGATTCGCTTTGAGATTGAGCAGAGTGATGATGGAAAGTTAAAGCCTGTGTTTGATGCCTTGGGTGGCGAGTTTGATTATGGGGTTTTAAGGTGTGTTAAGAGTGATATGAGGAGTTGAGGGGTAATAACTATGTTGTGCTATGCACCAAGCCACCCTATTGATACTCTATTTTAATAACTCATTATTGCCATTACTGATCGTTCAACTATTAATAGCCAATTATGAAAATCACCTTTATATTAGTTTCTATACTATTTATATCAGCCTGTTCTAGTTTGTCGTATAAGCCTCTTGCTGACAACGAAGAATGGAATTCTAATGATACCGCTCTAATTATAGGTACCTGTTCTGAATTAGCTGCAAAGGGATTTCCCGCTGAATCTTATTGCCGCTTTAAAATGGACAATGATGGAAAACATAGTCATGGCATCCAAATTGGTGCAAACGGCCCTTTCAAGGGAAATTATAGTCTTGATGTAAGCGATTCAAACAAGAAACGAAAAGTCTTTTTAATCCCTGTTCCTGAAGGTGAATGGTACTTTAGTTCATGGGGTGTTATGGATGGTCCGGACTGGTATAACTACTGGGTAGGTGATATCCGTAGTAAAAACCTGGTAAGAGTACATGTTAAAAAAGGAGAGGCTGTCTATATTGGAGATATTGGGCTAAAGCTGCAATATAGGAACGAACCGTCATTACTCCGTAAAACTAAAGGTATAAGTGGAACAATTGCAACTATAAATGATAATTATGAGCTCGACCTAAAATTACTTAATGAAAAATACCCTTTTTTAAAGGGCGTAAATGTTCGTAAACATTTACTAGCAATAGACCAACTTGATGTTAATCGCTATAAAGAAATCAATAATAGTATGATTAGCACAACCATTAACACATTATTATTACTACCTTTATTATGAAGTTCACTTCACACCTTTGCCCTAGTTTTACAAAACAGAAACGCATCAATCGATATTTGCTACTATCAATCTCGCGAGCCCAGATGAAGCATAGCCTAATCTGGAGAATGTGTAGCATAGAACTCCTGGATTCCACTACGCTTCATCCAGACTACAAAATCTACTAGCATTATAGAAATGAACTGTTCCGTCTCTGCCACCATCAGTCAAGGCCACGGCGTCGCCTCAGGAAAGGCTGCCAACTCGCCATACCCGATTGGCACTATCGAAATGCAAACTCCCTGTTTCAAAAACCTTGGGCTTGATCTCACTAATCTATTCAAAGGCACACTCAATCTCTCTATTGCACCACACACCTTTGAAGTAATCTCACCCGAGTTCACGTTTCGTAACATCCATTGGGCAGAAGGATTTCCGCCTGAAGATTTTTCGTTTTCACCCTCTGCGGTGTTACATCAGGGCAGGGAATACAACGGCTATATTTACTACCCACATCCCGATACAAAGATCGGCCACTTTCATTCAAACAATTTAATAGAGGTGATTTGTGAACCGATTGATGGGATTGGTTATGGGGATAGTGTTGAGTTGCGGTATCGTGAAAAAGAGATCAAGATTATTTAATCTTTTCCTGTTATCAATTTTAAATAGCATCCAGTACATTAGGAAATATTTGATTAATTGCCTTATCTGTCATTGCGAGCAAAGCGCGGCAATCTCGACTCTACATGAATCATTGGGTTAAGAGATTACTTCGTCGCTTCACTCCTCGTAATGACAATTAAGCAGGGATTCCTTAGGAATTAAAACATGCAAACAACTGTTATTAACAAACTATCCAATGACCAGATTGATCAACTTATTGAGCTTTATCGTAACGAATTCTGGTGCAATACAAGAACACGTTATGATGTTGAAAAGATGTTGGCGCATTCTAATGTGATTGTTGGACTAGAAGATTCTGACCACAACCTTATCGGTTTTGTGCGGGTGCTGACGGACTATGTTTATAAAGTGATGATTTATGATCTCATTGTTCACCCTGACTTTCGAGGCAAGCAGTTAGGAAATATTTTAATGGATGAAATAATTTCTCATCCCGAACTAAAACAGATCCCCCATTTTGATCTTTACTGCCTGCCTGAGATGAATGAGTTCTACCAGCAGTTTGATTTCACCGCAGAGCTGGGTGGGCTTGGAGTTATGCGACGGGATAATTCTTAGCTCGTCATCCCGAAGAAGGTGATCGAAGGAAATGCCCATGGTACCGGGATCCAGAGGCTTTGATTTATAAAATCGTAATTTTCAGACGAAGTGTAACCGTGGTTCAGAGTTCAGCTGTTATGCAGGGTTTTCTGGATTCCGGCCTTCGCCGGAATGACGGTAGTCGTAGTCTATGTAGGTTGGGTTAGGAATGGTTTTTATTCCGTAACCCAACAGGCGTTGCGGAGCAACACAACCAATATTTTTTGAGCACAGCCGTTGGGTTACGGTACAAACAACGTACCTAACCCAACCTACATTTATTTGGTTTCTTTTATTTACCGATACAGAAGCTTGAAAAGATTTCACCTAACAGGTCATCACTGCTGTATTCACCGGTAATTTCACCAAGTGTATGTTGTGCCTGGCGTAACTCTTCGGCGAGTAATTCGCCGGTCTGGTTATGTTCCAGGTGTGCTTTGCCGTTTAGTAGGTGCTCATCGACACGTTGCAGGGCATCGATGTGTCTACGGCGCGCCATGAATGAACCTTCGGCGGTGCTGTTGTAACCCATTTTATCTTTGAGGTGTTGCCTGAGAATATCAATACCATCACCCTGTTTTGCGGAGAGGGCGATTTCACTAATGCCGTTGTTTGATTCAATTGCTGCACCTCGGCCACTGCTATCGATCTTGTTGTAAACCACGCTGTAGTTACAGCCGGATGGCAACATCGCAACCAGTTCAACTTTTTCTTTTTCTGCATCACCGTTATCATCGATCAGTAACAAAACGGCATCTGCTTTTTCAATCTCTTCTCGCGCACGTTCGATGCCCATCTGTTCAACGATGTTGTCGCTTTCACGCAGACCGGCGGTGTCGATGATATGCAGCGGCAGGCCATCAATCGTAATCTGCTCTCGCAATACATCGCGTGTGGTTCCGGCAATGTCGGTGACGATTGCGGTTTCACGACTGGCGAGTGCATTTAACAGACTCGACTTCCCGGCATTGGGGCGACCAACGATCACCACCGACATGCCATCTCGTAACAATGCGCCCTGTTGAGCCGACAGCATGATGTCGCGATGCTGTGCGATTACTGCGTTCAACATCTCCAGCACTTTGCCATCACCGAGGAAATCGATCTCCTCTTCGGGGAAGTCGAGCGCGGATTCGGTATAGACACGCAGTTCAATCAACTTCGCTAACAGCTCATTAATCCGTTTTGAAAACTCACCCTGCAACGAGCGTTGCGCCGAACGCACCGCCTGTTCTGAGGTGCAGTCGATCAGGTCTGCAATCGCTTCGGCCTGGGTGAGATCGAGTTTGTCATTCAGAAATGCGCGTTCTGAAAACTCACCGGGGCGGGCAAGGCGGGTACCCATTTCGATCACAGTTTGCAGCAACATATCGATCACAACCGAACCGCCGTGACCCTGTAGCTCTAATACGTCTTCACCAGTAAAGGAGTACGGCGCGACAAAGAGCAGGGCGATGCCAGTGTCGATCACTTCGCCGTGGCTGTTTTTAAAATCGAGGTATTCTGCGTAACGTGGTTTGGGTTGTCTACCCAATACTTTTTCAGCGATCTCAATCGCGCCTTTACCCGAGACACGCACAATGCCAACGCCACCACGACCGGGGGGTGTTGCAATGGCTGCAATGGTTTCATTCTGTGATGACATTGTTTTAATTTACATATAAAAGCGAAAAAAGTCATTACGAGCAAAGCGTGACGGACTGGAAGTTCAAATCCTTTAGGACGGTAATCTCCACACTTTGAGTCACATCAAGCCAGGGGATTGCTTCGTCGCTTCGCTTCACGCAATGACAGGGATTCTGTATTAATAAAAAAGGGCTGCTCTTTCGAACAGCCCTTAATTTATAACTTGAAGTTAGTCGCTGCTAGCCTCTAAGGCTTTTGGCGGTGGCTTGGGTTTATCTTTTTTCCCTTTGCCTTTTTTATTTTTACTTTTCTTGTCATCGTCATCGCCACTGTCTAACCCCATATCGATGCGGCGCGTGATGTACCACTGCTGCAAGATCGAGAGGATTGCATTGACGACCCAGTAAAGCACCAGCCCTGATGGGAAGAAAGCAAAGAACAGGGTGAAGATGAACGGCAGCGCCGCCATGATCTTCGCCTGCATTGGATCGGGTGGCTTCGGATTCAGCTGCTGCTGAATGTACATCGTTAGCCCCATTAACAATGGCAATACGTAGAACGGATCTTTAGTTGAGAGATCATCGAGCCAGAAAATGAAGGTTGCCTGACGTAACTCAACACTCTCCAGCAGTACCCAGTAAAGCGCGATGAAGACCGGGATCTGTACCAGCATCGGCAAACAACCGCCCATCGGATTGATCTTCTCTTTCTTGTATAGCTCCATCATCGCCTGACTCATGCGTTGACGGTCATCGATATAGCGTTCACGAATCGCGGTAATTTTTGGCGTGACCTTACGCATGTTGGCCATCGAGCGATAACTCTTTTCAGAGAGCTTGTAGAAAGCAAGTTTGATCACTAGTGTGACGCAAATAATCGCCCAGCCCCAGTTACCAATCCAGTCATAGAAAAATTTCAGTAACCAGAAAAGTGGTTCTGCGATCAGCGTCAGGATGCCGTAATCAACGGTCAAAACGAGTCCATTAGCAACTGGCTCTAAGCGTTCCTGTGTTTTTGAACCGACATATAACCCAGTCTTAAATGTGTTGGTAGTGCCCGGCTCAACTTCAACTTCAGGAGAGACAAGACCGAGGGTATAACGGCCATCATCAAGCGCCTTACTATAATAGTGGTTAGGCTCGTCTCTGTTTGGAATCCATGCGCTTACAAAGTAATGCTGAATGATCGCTGCCCAACCATTGTCGATATCACGCGCAAGATTTTCATCTTCCATGTCACTAAAGTGAATTTTTTCATAACTCTCTTCTTCACTAAAAATCACACCACCGGTATAGGTGTGAATAAAGAATGAGCTTTCACTATCTGCTGCGGCTGTACGTTGCAGTTGTCGATACTGATGACCACGCCACACTTCACCACTGTTATTGATAATCTGATGATCAACTTCGATCAGAAAGCTATCGCGTTTAAAGGTATAGGTTTTGATGACGGTGATGCCATCTTCACTTTCCCAACGAAGTGGTACTTTTAATTCATCGCTAACATCGGAAAGGGTGTAATCCAGCTGCTCTGCCTTATAGATTGCGTGATGATCTGGCGCAGAACTTCCTGACAGCAGACCGCTCTGTGCGATAAAGAGTCTGAAGCCTTTGTCTTCCATCAACTTAAAGGGAACATCTGGCTGACTCGCTGCAATCGGGTAGGTAAGGAGGTCTACCTGTCGCAGATCACCACCGACGGTATCAATCTCAATGTCATACAGATCTGTGATGACGCGAATACGCTGATCAGAATTCAGCACCTGACTCATTGGCGCAACGCCTGGTTTTACCGCCGGTGCCGATGAAATCTCAGGACGATCCTGACTCGCTGTTTGACCTTGCGGAACTTCAAGCGAAGTAGCAGCACCTTGATCAGGCAGCGAAGAGATAACAGGTGTTGAGATTGGCGTCGCCTTTGGCACGACGTAGTCTTCTTGCCATGCTTGCCATATCAACAGCAAAACAAAGGAGAGTACAAAAAAGAGGATGGTTCTTTGATTATCCATGGTGATTTGTCATTCTACTGTTGCTGCTCGGTTTAATACTGCTGGATCAAGATAATCTATAGAAATATCAAGCCAGCACTATTTTAAATTCTTGTTTTCTGGCACCAGATCGACACCACCCTCATGCCACGGGTGACAACGGCAGATCCGACGTAGCGACATCCAACCACCCTTAATGGCACCAAAGCTTGTGATCGCTTCTTGTGCATAACTTGAACAGGTTGGGTAGTAGCGGCAATTACTTCCGAATAATGGGCTTATGCAGTAGCGATAAAACCTGATCAGTAATAAGAGCGTCGTTTTCATGCTGCTAATGCTGTCCAGAGCTTATCTAATGCACTGTCCAGACGTGTATTGTCTTTTTTAGCCAGTCCAGGACGCGCAATGACTAAAACATCAAACCCGCCTATCCTATCTTTTTCTCGTCTAAATCGCTCTCTGACTACCCGTTTAAAGCGGTTACGCTCCACAGCTAGTTTTGAACATTTCTTTGAGACTATTAGGCCAAGCCTTGGGTGACCCAGGTCATTTTCACGAACAAGTATCGTGTGATCTCTACTTGGAATCTTTCGTGCTTTCTGAAATACAAACTGAAACTCTTGCGGTTTTGTCAGTCGATATTCTCGGCTATATATTTCTTTCAACAGGCTAACAGTCTGTTTTTATTATTATTTTTAAAGCTATTAAGCGCTGAGACGTACACGACCTTTGGCGCGTCTTCTTCTAATCACAGCGCGACCACCTGGAGTGCTCATGCGTGCGCGAAAGCCGTGGGTACGTTTACGTTTGATATTACTTGGCTGAAATGTGCGTTTCATCTGTTATGTCGTCCGTTAAAATCGATTAAAACCAAAAAGCTGCTTGGTCAGGCAGTAAAAGAAAGCAGGGCAGGATACCTATTTACCCCCCTGGGTGTCAATGTTGTTAGTATGATTGCCCCTCTGAATGTTGTTGCTGGCCTCAACTTTGGAACAGGTATAGAATCCCACCACTCAAATCAATACCAACCTCACATTATCTGGAGAAATCAGTGGCGTCACCGCTTTGGAAAAAGTGCCTTGATCACCTCGAAAGCGAACTCTCCGCACAGCAATTCAATACATGGATAAGACCGCTTCATGTTGTTGAAACTGATGCCTATTTTCGTATATTAGCGCCAAATCGGTTTGTACTTGATTGGGTTAATGAGCGTTTTCTTGAAAAAATCACGTTGCTCCTGAATAAATACAATGAAGCAGCTGAGCCACTGAGTATCAATTTTGAAATCGGTACAAAGAAGATTTCCGCTAGTTCAAACTCTGACTCAAGAGTCGCTGAACCACCAAAACAGAAAGAAACCGCTTCATTTGCGCCCAAAGCAGCGGGTATTGAAATAAATCATGTATCAAGTCTACAACCCGGTTTTACTTTTGAATCTTTTGTTGAGGGTAAATCAAATCAGCTAGCCCGTGCTGCAGCGGCGCAAGTTGCCGAAAATCCAGGCGGCGCATATAACCCACTGTTTATTTACGGTGACTCGGGGTTAGGCAAAACACATTTGATGCACGCAGTTGGTAATTCAATGATTGCAAAAGACCCAAATGCTCGGGTGGTTTATATTCACTCTGAGCGCTTTGTAGGTGATATGGTTCGCGGCCTGCAACACAATGCAATCAATGATTTTAAACGTTATTATCGCTCGGTTGATGCCTTACTTATTGATGATATTCAATTTTTTGCCAAAAAAGAACGTTCTCAGGAAGAGTTTTTTCACACCTTCAATGCTTTATTGGAGGGGCAAAAACAGGTCATCATGACCTGTGACCGTTATCCGAAAGAGGTCGGTGGACTTGAGGAGCGCCTTAAATCTCGTTTTGGTTGGGGCCTAACCGCATCAATCGAGCCGCCAGAACTGGAAACCAGTGTGGCTATTCTCATCAGCAAAGCGGCTCAATCACGGGTAGAGCTTAGCCAGGAAGTCGCCTTCTTCATTGCAAAGCGCATCCGCTCCAATGTGCGTGAGCTCGAGGGTGCCATGCGTCGCGTGATCGCTACATCACGTTTTACTGGTCAGGCAATTACGGTCGACTTCACCAAAGAAGCGCTTAAAGACCTGCTCGCGCTACAGGACAAACTGGTCACCATCGAAAACATTCAAAAAACAGTGGCTGACTACTATAAAATCAGGGTCGCTGATCTTTTATCAAAAAGGCGCTCTCGTTCTGTTGCACGTCCTCGCCAGGTGGCCATGGCATTATCAAAAGAACTGACCAGTCACAGTCTGCCTGAAATTGGCGATGCCTTTGGTGGTCGTGACCACACCACTGTGATGCATGGCTGCCGTAAAGTAAAAGAATTAAAAGAAAGTGATTTACGTATTAATGAAGACTATGCCAATCTGTTGAGAACACTATCAACATGATGTATATATCATGTGTATAAGTATTTGCCTGTTGATAACTCGACTTTTATCCACAGCTAATTCAGTGATTATCAACTCAGTTTACGCATAGATAAACACAGCTTAATAACACGATAAGATATTGAATAATAAAGATTTTTATGGGAATTAAGCTTAAAAACCGGCTCCTTAATAGTAACAATAACAAAAGTACATAATATTTAATTATGAAATTTACTATCCAACGCGAATCTCTAATTAGGCCCCTTCAGATGGTGAGTGGCGTCGTTGAACGACGACAAACATTACCCATACTTTCAAACATCCTGGTCAAAGTAACTGACAGTCAATTACATATGACAGCCACTGACCTTGAAGTTGAAATGTCGATAGAGCTTAATTTGATTGATCAGGTCAAAGGTGAAGCAGGGGAGATCACAATACCTGCTCGTAAGTTTATGGATATCTGTAAGGCTTTGCCTGAAGGGGTTAATATCAATTTAACGATTGAGAGTGATCGTGCTGTTGTCAGGGCAGGTAAAAGCCGTTTTGTTTTATCAACATTACCGCCAGATGATTTTCCTGGAATAGATGCGAACAAAGACCTCCTTGAGTTTTCAATTCCTCAGATAGAACTGAAACAGGCCATTGAGCGAACACAGTTTGCAATGGCACATCAAGATGTTCGCTATTATCTCAATGGTATGTTGCTAGAGATTAGTACAAATGCATTAAGGCTTGTCGCCACTGATGGCCATCGTCTGGCACTTTGCGATCAAAAATTTGAATCCTCACAAAGTGATAGCCAACAGGTAATTGTCCCGAGAAAGGGCATAATGGAAATCGCCCGTTTGTTAGAAGATACTGATTCAATAGCAAAAATTCAGATGGGATCAAACTACATTCGAGTCACTACTGATGGGGTTAGTTTTACCTCAAAATTGATTGATGGTCGTTTTCCTGATTATCAAAACGTATTGCCTGATGGTGGTGACAAAATCGTTATCTGTGATAAGAGTGAATTAAAACAGGCGCTTAGTCGTGCTTCAATTCTCTCTAACGAAAAATATAGAGGTGTAAGACTTCAATTCAGCAATGGCTTGCTGCGTATCTTTGCCCATAATCCTGAACAGGAAGAAGCTGAAGAAGAGGTGGTGATCGACTACAACGGCCCTAATCTTGAAATCGGGTTTAATGTGACTTATCTGATGGATGCCGTTTCCGCCTGTACCACAGAAAATGTTTCACTCTCACTTTCCGACGCTAATAGTTGCTGCATGATTCAGCCTCAGGAAAATAGTGGCTGCAAGTATGTTGTTATGCCGATGAGATTGTAATCAGACAGCTCACTAGTAAAGCAATCGATTACTATGTGGCTTGATCGCCTCGATATTCGTCACGTTCGAAATTTAGCAGAAGTTTCTTTAAAACTATCCCCTAAATTTAATATCATCAATGGCGCTAATGGCAGCGGGAAAACAAGTCTGTTGGAATCGATTTATCTGCTTTCGTGCGGTAAATCATTCCGAACCCATCGTTTTTCAAATATTCCCACGAAAAACGCCGACTGGATGGGGGTTTACGCAAAACTTTCTGGTGATAACAGACGCTCAATTCCGATTGGTTTGGAATATCGTGATCGTAAAAATATATTCAAGGTAGATGGGAATCGTTTAAAAAAAGCCTCTGAGTTAGCTGCCTACCTACCTGTTGTTGTTATTCATCAAGAAAGCCAGCGTGTATTCACACAAAGTCCTAAATATCGACGTGCATTTCTCGATTGGGGTGTGTTTCACGTGGAACAGTGCTTTTTAAGTACCTGGCAAAATTTTAATCGATCGCTAAAACAGCGCAATGCTGGATTGTCACAGCGCAATCAATTGAGTTCTATTGACCACTGGAATATAGAGTTAAGTGAAAATGCAAAGCTGATTGATGTTCACCGCCAGCAATACCTCGATAAATTTATTGTATTATTTAATTATTTCGTAAAAAAGTTGTTAGTTATCGATGGTGAGATAAAAATTGATTACAGGCGAGGGTGGCCGGAAAAAGAAGACTATTTGGACGTGTTGCGCGCTTCACTCGAAAAAGACCGTATTATGGGCTACACACAGCGAGGCCCTCATCGTGCAGATGTTTCATTTAAGGTTAACGGTACACCACTGCATGAATACGTATCACGCGGACAACAAAAATTATTGGTCTGTTCGCTCTATATTGCGCAGGCCGCGCTTTATTCCCAGGTAGCGGGACGCGGCTCTATATTTTTAATCGATGATCTAGCCGCTGAATTGGATGCCCGGCATGTGGCTAACCTGCTGCAGGTTTTGGACGAACTCGATACACAGGTTTTTGTAACAAGCCCTGATGAAGCTTTGTTAAATAGTGACTTGTTACCAGAATTTAAGATGTTTCACGTGGAACATGGCGAGGTCACAGAGGTGCTATAATGATTTCTTTTTTGGATGACGCCACAGAATGACCAACGATCAGAGTTACGATTCTTCTAGAATCAAGGTCTTAAAAGGCCTGGATGCCGTACGAAAACGTCCTGGAATGTACATTGGTGACACCGATGATGGTACCGGTCTGCACCACATGGTTTTCGAGGTGGTCGATAATGCGATCGATGAGGCGCTTGCTGGCTTTTGTTCTGCGATAGAAGTGGTCATCCATAGCAACGGTGCTGTGACGGTTTCAGATAATGGTCGTGGTATTCCCGTTGATATACATGAAGAAGAGGGTGTATCTGCTGCCGAAGTGATTATGACCGTTCTGCATGCCGGCGGTAAGTTTGATGACAATACTTATAAAGTCTCTGGTGGTCTACATGGCGTTGGCGTCTCAGTGGTCAACGCCTTATCTGAAGAGCTGCGCTTAACGATCCGTCGTAATGGTGAGATTTATCAGCAGGAGTACCGAATGGGTACACCTGTTGCACCATTAGGGCCAATCGGCGAAACAGAGCAGAGTGGAACAGAGGTTCGCTTTAAACCGAGTTCGGATATTTTTGGCACAATCGATTTTCATTACGATATTTTATCGAAGCGTTTACGAGAGCTTTCATTCTTGAATCGCGGCGTCTGTATTAAATTAAGTGATGAAGCAGCGGATAAACATGATGTTTTTGAATATGAAGGCGGTATACAGGCCTTTGTTGAGCATTTGAATAAAAATAAGACGCCATTACACCCAACTGTTAATTACTTTAGCATTGAAAAAGATGATGTGGTGGTTGAAGTGGCAATGCAGTGGAATGATTCATATCAGGAAAATGTCTTCTGTTTTACCAACAATATTCCGCAAAATGATGGTGGAACGCATTTAGCCGGCTTTCGTGCTGCGTTAACAAGAACGATGAACAACTACATTGATAATGGTGGTGTGGCTAAAAATGCAAAAGTCTCCACCACGGGTGATGATTCAAGAGAAGGGCTGACAGCGGTTCTCTCTGTAAAAGTACCAGATCCCAAGTTCTCATCTCAAACAAAAGAGAAACTGGTTTCATCAGAAGTGAGACCCATTGTTGAGTCAGTTGTCTCAACAAAGCTGCAAGACTTTCTGCTTGAGAACCCATCAGATGCAAAAGCCATTACCGCAAAGGTTGTCGATGCGGCTCGCGCGCGTGAAGCGGCGAAAAAAGCGAGAGAGATGACACGCCGCAAAGGTGTGCTTGATATTGCCGGTCTGCCTGGAAAACTAGCAGATTGCCAGGAGAAAGACCCGGCGCTTTCTGAACTATTCCTGGTGGAGGGTGACTCTGCGGGTGGTTCAGCAAAACAGGGTAGAGATAGACGCAACCAGGCTATCCTGCCACTCAAGGGTAAGATCTTAAATGTAGAAAAAGCCAGGTTTGACAAGGTGTTATCGTCAGTCGAGATTGGCACATTGATCACAGCCTTAGGCTGCGGTATTGGTAAAGAAGAATATTTTCCTGATAAATTACGCTATCACCGCGTGATTATTATGACCGATGCGGATGTCGATGGCTCGCATATTAGAACGCTGATTTTGACCTTCTTCTATCGGCAGATGCACGAGCTAATCGAACGAGGTCATGTTTATATTGCGCAACCACCGTTGTACAAGGTGAAAAAGGGTAAACAGGAACGTTATGTTAAAGATGACCATGAACTCAATAACTACTTGTTACAGAGCTCACTTGATGGCGCGAAGTTATCTGTAGCGGCAGGTGTTCCACCCATTAGTGAAGAGGCATTGGCCGATTTATCACAACGTTACATGTCTGTGATGAGTACCGTTCAACGGATGTCAAAGCGGGTTAGTGGTAATGTTTTAGAAAAGATGATCTACATGGACGCGCTTAAAGATGAAATGCTGTTGAATGCAGAAACTGTTAAAAGTTGGTTTGATGAACTTTTGGTAAGACTTAATAACAGCGATAACAAGACTGCTCGTTATGAGATTAACATCAACCGGGATGATGATGATCTCTCCTGGAAAGCTGAAATTAGTGAATATATTCATGGGGTTGCGACAGTTCGAACACTCAATAGTGAGTTTTTTGATTCCGGTGAATATCGCACTATGGCTGAACTTGGTGAGAAGCTAACTGGCTTGATTGGTGAAGGTGCAACCATTAGCCGGGGTGAACGTAAACAGGAAGTGAGTTCATTTAAAGAGGTTTATCAGTGGTTGATGGCTGATGCAAAACGCGGTCAACAGATTCAACGCTATAAAGGCCTAGGTGAGATGAACCCGGATCAGTTATGGGAAACGACAATGGATTCGAGCACACGCCGTCTGTTACAGGTGAAGATTGAAGATGTGGTGGCTGCAGATGAGATTTTTACCACGCTAATGGGTGACCATGTTGAGCCGCGCCGTGAATTTATCGAAAAACATGCGCTATCTGTGGCAAACCTGGATGTATAGATAGTCGGATATGGGCGCTGCGAGTAGTTATCATTTACTCGCAGCGCCCATTTTAATAGCAAGCCTTGCTTGCGCGGAAAACTGAATAAAGCCGCGGTGTTGTTCAGAATAAATTGTTTGATTATTTATTCTGTTAACCGAATAAGCAAAGCCAGGCGCCTTTGAGCCAGGACGCAATAAGACGATAATCAAAGAATCTGCGTCACATTTTTCTAGAAAATCCTTTTTGATCACACGTTTTTGGCTCACTTCAGAAATATCTTCGATTAACAGTTAACTGCGATCCATTAACACCTTTCTTGAGAGAGTCATCGCAGTAGCTTCATCACTTAAACTGATTTAACGAACATGGTTTACGCTCGCGATAAAGACATCCAGGTCTCCAGTCTTTTCAATACCTTGTGTGATTGTCAGCAATCGTTTTTTTAAATCACCCATGATTCACGATGAGAATTAGTAGCAAAGTGGGTAACGGTAGATCATGCATAAACAAGATTCCTTTAACGTTTATTATTGAGGATAAGAGTGACTTCGCTTGACCACTGCCACGCATCCACTTAAGCTTCATTTTTTGCGTCAGTTTACTTTGGGGGAGAGCGGATATGACAGCAGCACTCGTGGCAATATTTTGCCTAATTCTGGGCGTGGTATGTGGGATGCTTTTTGGCAGAGCAACCAATGCCCCGCTTCAGGAAGCACAGGAACTAAAAGACTCGCTTAACCAGGTGCAGTCGGAATTTGATACGTATAAAGCAGACGTGACTCAGCATTTTACAAAAACAGCTGAGCTAGTGAATTCGATGACAGATAACTATCGCAATGTTCACACACACCTTGCTGGTGGCGCGCAGACATTATGTAATGGCGCACTTCAGTTAGAGTCGATGAATCAGAATGATGCGCTGGAAGCGCAGGCTGAAGCGGTTGTAGAAGAGACCACTGCAACAGAAGAAGTAACAGAGGTGGTTAATGAAGCGGCAGCCAATGATGATGCCGTAGCCACCACAGCAGAAACGGCAAGTGAAGAAAAACAGTCTGCGACTGATGATGCAAAAATAGAAGCTTCAACAAGTGAGACTGAAGTTGAAGCGATTAAGGTTGACGCAAATACGGTGGCCGCTAAAGAGAGCACCGAAGCGGAAGCTAAAAAAGATGATAAAGCACCTGCTGAATTAGTGGCAGAAGCGACAGCTGAGCAAAACAAAGGTGAAAATCGTATCCACTAATCGTTTGCTTGATAGTGGTACAGGGAGGAGGCCATTGCGCCTCCTTTTTTTATGCCTTTTTTTCTAGCGTTAGAAAACTATAAGGGTAACAATTTTTTTCATCTGGTTGATAATCAGCACGTTCAACTTCATGCCAGATAGATTCATCATATTCAACAAAATGCGCATCGCCTTCAAACTCATGATGGATAACGGTGAGATAAATTCGTTGTGCAATCGCTAAGGTCTGTTGATAAAAAGAAGCGCCACCAATTACCATTACTTCAACATCATCTTCAGTTAAGGTCAGTGCTTGTTCGATACTATTGACGACATAACAACCTTCGGCGACATAGGAAGGATTGTGAGTGATAATAATATTGGTGCGGCCAGGTAGCGGGCGTCCAATCGATTCATAAGTTTTGCGGCCCATTAAAATAGGCTTACCCATCGTGACCGCTTTAAAATGTTTGAAGTCAGCAGGTAGATGCCAGGGCAGGGTGTTATTGATGCCGATGACACGATTGGATGCCATTGCCGCGATTAATGAAATCATAACTTAAATGTTAACGTTAAATTTAAACAGCAACGGGTGCTTTAATATGAGGGTGTGATTCATAGCCCGTTAAATCAAAGTCTTCAAATTTAAAATCAAAAATAGACTTTATTTCAGGGTTAATTCGCATGGTGGGTAAAGGGTAAGGTGTACGAGTGAGTTGCAGATCAGCCTGTTCAAAATGATTTGAATAGATGTGTGCATCGCCCAGCGTGTGAATAAATTCGCCTACTTTTAACCCGGTCACCTGCGCAATCATCATCGTTAGCACGGCATATGATGCAATGTTAAAAGGCACACCCAGAAAAATATCTGCACTGCGTTGATACAGCTGACAAGAGAGTTTTCCATCGGCAACATAAAACTGAAAAAAGGCGTGGCAAGGTGGCAACGCCATGTTTTCAATTTCACCGACATTCCACGCAGAAACAATCAGACGGCGTGAATTCGGGTTGTTTTTAATCTGCTCGATTAGATTTGAGATCTGGTCAATATGTTCACCATTGGGTGTTGGCCATGAGCGCCACTGTGAACCATAAACAGGTCCAAGGTTGCCATCTTCATCTGCCCATTCATCCCAGATCTTCACACCATTATCTTTCAGGTATTTGATATTGGTATCACCGGATAAAAACCAGAGTAGCTCATGGATGATGCTGCGAAGGTGACATTTTTTAGTGGTAACCAGCGGGAAGCCTGCATTCAGATCGAAGCGCATCTGATAACCAAAAACACTCTTGGTGCCGGTACCGGTGCGGTCGTCTTTATAGGTACCGTTTGTTTTCACATGTTGTAACAGGTCGAGATACTGCTGCATGAAATTAAATTCTCACTACTAAATTATTTATCAGATTTTTTATAGGCCCAGACGATTAAGCCGATGCCACCGAGGATCATGGGTGCCGATAGTAACTGTCCCATCGTGAGCCAATCAAATGCGAGAAAGCCGATGTGGCTATCCGGTGTTCTAAAGAACTCAACGAAGGAGCGGAAGAGGCCATAAAACAATAGGAACATGCCGGAGACAGCCATTGTCGGCCGCGGCTTTCTGGAGTAGATCCATAGGATGATAAATAGCACCAACCCTTCGAGTAGTGCTTCATAGAGTTGTGAAGGGTGACGAGCGGCTAACCCTTCGCGTGGTGCCATTGCCCACGGTACATCAGAGACACGCCCCCACAGCTCACCATTGATGAAGTTGCCAACGCGTCCAGCGCAAAGACCGAGTGGCACAAGTGGCGCGATAAAGTCAGTGACCTGGAAAAAGGTGGTCCTGGTTTTTCGTGCAAACAGTAGCATCGCGATCAAAACACCCAATAGACCACCATGGAATGACATCCCACCCTGCCAGACATATAAGATAGTAATGGGATCTTCAAGGCGGCTGGCAAGGTCATAAAAAAGGATATAGCCAAGGCGGCCACCCGCCACCACGCCGATCGCGCCGTAGAAGATAAGGTCGCTGATCTGTTCTGGGGTGAATAGTGCGCCCGGTTTACGCGCACGTAATGAGCCAAGCCACCACGCTGATGCAAAAGCGATCAGATACATCAATCCGTACCAGTGAATCTTCACAGCACCGAGATCGAGGGCAACGGGGTCAATATTGGGGTGAATCAGCACGTGAATATACCTTAAGTGATTGATTTTTTTGCGCCATAACGATTTTTTATTAGGCAGCGCTAAAAAATACCGGGCTCTTAGAAAAAGCAGTATAACGGCAGATACAACTCAGTGAAAAGCAGCAATATAGGCTATCCCTTTATTTTCCGGGCAGAAACCGGGATAATACCCCACCACAAAAATTTCTCGGCTTTAGTTTTAACCTATATTTAAGGAATAACGTTATGCATAACGGTGTATCCGTAACTCAGTTCATTATCGAAGAACAGCGTCGTATACCAGGCGCCACTGGTGATTTCACCTCACTGCTAAACGATGTCGTTTCTGCCTGTAAAGTCATCTCAAATCTGGTTGAGAAAGGCGCTATTAACGGCATGTCTGGTGCTGCAGAAAGTGAAAATGTTCAAGGCGAAACTCAGAAGAAGCTAGATATCATCACTAATGATGTTTTCATTGCCTCTAACGAATGGGCTGGTCACCTGGCAGCCATGGCGTCTGAAGAAGAAGACGACATCTACCCAATTCCTGCACAATACCCTAAAGGTAAATACCTGATGTCTTTCGATCCGTTGGACGGATCTTCAAACATCGACGTAAACATCTCTGTGGGTACTATCTTCTCAATCACTAAGTGCCCAGAAGGTATCGAAAACCCAACTAAAGAAGACTTCCTAATCCCAGGAACAGAGCAAATCTGTGCCGGTTACGCACTGTACGGACCTTCTACCATGTTGGTTCTAACAACAGGTAACGGCGTAAATGGTTTTACTTTGGATCGCAATATCGGTGAGTTCATCCTGACCCATCCAAACATGACTATTCCTGAAGATACACGTGAGTTTGCAATCAACTCATCTAACCAACGTTTCTGGGAAGCACCAGTTCAAAGATACGTTGACGAGTGCATGCAAGGCGCTGAAGGCCCACGTGGTGAAAACTTCAACATGCGTTGGGTTGCCTCAATGGTAGCTGAAGTTCATCGTATCCTGGTTCGTGGCGGCATCTTCATGTATCCAAAAGATACAAAAGATCCGACTAAAGCAGGCAAACTGCGCATTATGTACGAAGCAAACCCAATGTCTATGATCGTAGAGCAAGCGGGCGGTGTATCTCACACGGGTTACGAGCGCATTATGGAAATCAAGCCAAATGACATTCATCAGCGTGTGCCTGTTATTCTGGGCTCTAAGAACGAAGTTGATCGCGTTGTTGCTTACCACAACGACTAGTCAACTTTGTTTGATTGAATGTTAAAAAGATCCCCGCAATAGCGGGGATTTTTTTGTCTAAGAAACCACTGATTAATTGTGATTACGAGGAGTGAAGCGACGAAGTAATCTCTTAACTCAATGATTCATCTAGAGTCGAGATTGCCACCCTAAAGGATTTGGACTTCCAGTCCATCACGTTTTGCTCGTACCCCGGGGCACTTCCTGCGGTCGCCTGACAGATAAACAATTAGTGACGTTTTGGTTATTCAGTCAGTTTTTCAGAGCAGGTCACACAGTATTCACTCTCGGGTACCAGCATTAAACGCGCAAAGGGAATTGTGACCAGGCATTCGTCACATTCATTGTATTCAGGCTGACCGATCTTTGTCAGCGTATGCGTTAGTTTTGCGAGTCGAATCTTCGCCGCATTAAGCGCTGTCTGGTTGGCACTTCGGTTATTGATGGCATCCATTCGGCTCAGGCGGCCGATGGCATTGTCGGGTGCAATGGGTTGTGTCATCGCTTCAAGCCCGGGAATATCTTCCTCAAGTTGAATGATGTCTGCTGCTATTTTGGCCTTAAGCTGAGTAACCTGAGATGGCGTTAACACTAGAAAAAGGCAGTTACTTCATCGCCAGTGGCTAATGAAGTAAACCGCCTTTTCTTGAATCAAACTTAATCGCGGAAGTTTTCATACTGCAATGGCAGTTCGAGATCAGATTCACGAAAAAGCGCGATCGCCTGTTGCAGATCATCGCGCTTCTTACCGGTAATGCGAACCTTCTCACCCTGAATCGCCGCCTGCACTTTAAGCCTGGACTCTTTAGTCAGCTTAACCAGCTTCTTGGCAAACACCGAGTCTAGCCCCTGTTGCAGATTGATCGCCTGGTGAACCTCTTTGCCCTGTGTCACAGAGTTATCGGTCTTTAGGCAGCCAAGATCAACACCACGCTTAGAGAGCTTACTATGAAGAATGCTGGTCATCTGCTGTAGCTGAAAAGCACTCTCAGCATGCATCATGATGATGGAATCTTTCTCTTTTAACTCAAAGCGGGCATTGCTGCCTTTGAAATCAAAACGAGTACCCACCTCTTTATTGGCCTGGGCAACCGCGTTGTTAACCTCATGAAGATCAACTTCCGAGACGACATCAAAAGAAGGCATATCTAGCGTTCCTGTTTAGCGGGTGTAACCTGCTTTAAGGCAGGTCACGATCCATCACAGTTTTACGGCGATCTTTCTGTGCATTCGCAATGGCTTCATCACACAGTTTAACGATGATGCCAGAGATAGTCGGTACAACATTACCCGCAGTGCTCATGCCGTCAGATTTTTCTTTGATATACGCTTTAAGCTTAGAGGTCACTACTAGCGCATCGTGAGTACCAGTATCGCTTTCAAAATCACGATCCATCACAGTCTTGCGGCGATCTTTAGTAGTGTTCTCAATGGCGGCATCACAACGGGCGCGGATCAAGTCCGAAAGCGCTGGAGCGAAGTTACCCGCAGTGCTCATGCCGTCAGACTTTTCTTTTATGTAACCTTTAATTTTAGAGATTACTACCAGTGTTTCGCTCATATTTACTTCTCCAAAAGTATTTAAATTGTTGACGACCTCAATCAAGTAAAGCCGTTGGCATTCGATTGTACGCCATTCCGAAATTAAATCACATGGCAAAAAGAGGGCTTAACCACATAAATCATCAAACAATTCGATAATTACAGCGAGCCATATAAAACAGATCTTTTAATGTATCGCTACAAAAAGACTAATCAATTGATGTAAATAACATAATTGATAGGTTCCACAGTAAACTGAGCTTCTGTAATATATAAAATAAAGCTACGATTTAGCCTGAATATAGTGAAAATAGGATTTTAAGATGAGAAAAATATTGATATTAATGGGCTTGATTCCCTTTGCGGTGCAGGCAGAGGCCCCTGATGACCTACTCGCGAAGACCGTTGCACAGCTTAATAAACATACCCCGTTAAAACTTGATGAAGAGACAAGACTCGATGGGGTTAATGGTAAAGATAAAATTCTAACTTACGAATATACACTGATAAATTATGCAAAGGCTGATCTGGATATTGAAATACTCAAATCAAACATTGGGCCTGTTGTCACAGATGGAGCGTGTGCGGAAGCTTCAATGAAACCACTATTTGATAGCGGTGTGAGTGTGCATTACCACTACAAAGGAAAAGCCGGTGAAAGCCTGATGAAGATTAAAGTCGCCTCGGCTGACTGTAAAAAGTGATATGAGTGAATGACTAAATCAACTCGTAACTACTGGAATGCTTTCTTACCGCAAAACAATGAAGCCTGGCAGCCGATTGAAGGGCTGGAAGGGCTGGAAGGGTTGGTGGATGAAATCACCCTGAGCATTTGCGATGAGACGGGGGAATATACCAGGCTTACTCGCTTTCAACCCGGCGCGGATACCGCCGCATTCGGCGCAAAAAGTCATGACTACCCAGAAGAAATTTTTATCGTGAGTGGCCGTCTGTATGATGCCGCATTTGACCAATGGTTAGATGCTGGATGTTATGCCAGCCGACCACCGGGTGAACTGCATGGACCTTTTAAGAGCGAGGTTGGTTGTGTTGTATTGGAGGTTTCGTTTCCGGGGCGCAAACAGTAAAAGTCCGATTTTGGTGGGCACATGTGGCGCACCCTATAATGATAGAGAATTATGAAGCTATTTTATTCAAAGACATCGCCTTATTCTCGTAAGGTGCGTATTACGATTCTTGAAAAAGGGTTGGCGGATCAGGTTGAACACATTTTATCTAATCCGTTTGATGAGGCGGTTGAGTTAAAGGCGTTAAACCCATTGGGTAAGATTCCAACGTTGGTGTTGGGTGATGGCCGGGTGGTTTATGATAGCCCGGTGATCTGTGAATATCTCGATACACTAAACGGTAACGGTGAACTGGTACCATCAGATAATGATGCACGTTTATTGGTAAACACGTGGCAGGCGTTGGCAGATGGCATTATCGATGCGTCATATAACATTGTAATGGAAGGGCGTCGTGATGAGAGTGAGCGCTCAGCAGGTAATGTTGAGCGCTGGAAGGGAAGCATAATAGATTCACTACAACAGGTAGAGCATCAGATTAATACGCTGCCAAACGAACTTACCATTGCACAGATTACGCTAGGTGCTGCGCTTGGTTACCTTGATTTCAGGTTATCGTATTTAGAGTGGCGAAATGGATACCCACAAACAGCATCATGGTTTGAGCAGTTTTCGGCACAACCATCGATGGTGGCAACAGAGCCGCCAAGCTAAGGCCAAAGTGACATCTACTCACGCAGCTAAAAATAAAGAGCCCACTAATAAATAGTGGGCCCTGGTTATTGGTTAATTATCATTAGCTGGTTAACTATGCTGTACCGCTAATGAGGGATTGGCCCGTCTTTGTCTGTCCAGTGATGCGGTGTTCCTGAATGGTGATCATGCATAATCTCTTCACCAGCATGACTATGTAGATTAACCATTTCAAGGTTTTCACATTTTGGGCATTTCATCGTGCGAAACTTTGCAATGTGAATCAATGAAAAGAGCGGAGCTATCAGGATTAAAGGAAATATCCCGGTGATAACGGCAATGGCCGACCACGTTAACCACACCATTGCGTCTACTGTAAAACTGCTAAATTCATCGGCAATGGGTTTACCGACGTAACCACAACTTTCACAAACCTTAGTTTTCATTTTACACCTCCTAAATATAATCGTGCTCATTGGGATGTGCTGATCATAAGCGTAGGTTAAGTTGGATTGCATTTTACTTCAGTGACAATGTTACAAAAAGCGTGCTTTTAATTGATGAGCTTGAGTAGTAAAAGAATAATCAGCGCACCCATTTCTATGAATGGGTGCGCTGATTATTTGCTTGGTGGATTTCCCTTTGTAAGCGTTTAATCTACATGCCAAACCTTATGGCGTGGCTTTGGCTGATCGATAGGATGGCAGGCATCAAGGCTATGCTCCGTATCACTATCACATACGCCGGGAATATGATCGATTGCCGCTGCAATTTGATAGGGTAGTGTACCGCACTGATTTCGGTCAGAGCTATCGCAGCTCCTGATATGCCCTAATAAATAAAGCGGATCGGCACCTATCATGCCGGTCATAAATGGATAGATTGATATGATGATCAGTAGTGATTCCCACCCTGCTGGTAGCGCGATAAGCGGATGATCAATAATGACTAGACTAACCATTAATGTACCAAGTACCAGCCTTAAGACTCGGTCGATTAATGACAGGTTTTGAGGAATATTTGATTGTTTGTAACTAGTCGTTATTTGGGTTACCTCCTTGCGAACTTACTAGGCCATTCGTTTGTTACAGCATGTCTGTGAGGTAATGCTCCGTAACAAAGTCACAATGGATGCTGTTTTAAGAGGGTTTCCAGTTGTTGATGATCGAGAATCTCAATTTGACCTCGCTTTATCTTGATCCAGCCGAGGTGTTCAAAAGTTTTCAGCAAACGGCTGACGACTTCGCGCGCTGTGCCCAATTCAATCGCGAGATCATGGTGTGTAATATGTATTGGATTTTGATGTGAAGCAGCATCGAGCAGATAATGTGCAAGGCGTTGATCCATCGGCCCAAATGCAACCGTTTCAACGAGTTCAGCAAGCTCATTCATACCATTATTGATGGTGCTATAGATATATTTACGGAATTGATCAGAATCTGAGAGTGCCGTTAAAAAAGCTTTCTTTGGGATTAAGACAACACGTACCCGGGTCGATGTGATTCCACTCGCTTGATAGCACTCTCCAGCTAGCAGGCATGCGGTTGTGAGTTCACAGTTATGTCCTGGTTGAATATGGTAGAGGGTGATTTCATGACCATCTTCAGAAATCTTCTGCACATTTGCTATTCCATCGATGACTAATGGGTAGTGAGTGCAGGGTTGTCCTGCGCTAAATATGACAGTGCCAGGACCATAAACCTTAAGTTGTGCCTGCGTGACACATTGTAACCAGGCAGGGTCAGTAATAGCATGCAGTGCCGGGAAATTCTCAGTCCATATTAGGTTAGAGTCGCTCACGTACATCTCCTGTGGGGTCATCCATAAACCATTATCCAGGTGTGACTAGCTTACGCTCAGTATGTTAACACAGCTTTGCTTTCACCCCTGAAACTGGAGATGAACTGTTATTTATTCATGATTGGAAGTTCTACATCTTCAACCTGGCCTGCATTAGGATCATTAAAGGTCTCGATTGAAATACTATTCTCAGACTTAGCAACGATGGTGGTGATTGCGGCATCGCCTGTTACATTGACGGCGGTACGCATCATATCGAGTAGACGATCAACGCCCATGATCAAAGCGATGCCTTCAACGGGCAGGCCTACCTGATTCAGCACCATAGCAAGCATAATCAACCCAACACCGGGTACACCTGCGGTTCCGATTGAGGCGAGTACCGCCATGCCGATTACGGTTAGGTATCCCATCAGGCCAAGATCAATGCCGTAAACATTGGCAATAAAGACAGTCGCAACGCCCTGCATGATGGCGGTGCCGTCCATATTAATGGTGGCGCCAAAGGGCACAACAAAAGAGGCGGTTGAGTTATCAACCCCGAGGCGTTTTTCAGTTGTGCGTAGTGTGACAGGAATGGTGGCGTTAGAGCTTGAGGTACTAAACGCAAAAATCTGTGCTGTGCGCATCTTGCGCAAAAACATCAGCGGATCAAGTTTAGAAAATAGCTTAAAGAGCACCATCAATGTGCCACCTGCATGTAACAACAGCACAATGGCGACCACGGCAAAGTAGCTGATCATCGGCAGTATCAGGCCAAGCCCCTGTAGCGAAAATGTTTTCGCCATTAATGCAAACACACCGTAAGGCGCAATGTGCATCACAACAGTGACAACCTTCATCATCACTTCATTGAGACGTTCAGCCGTCTCTGCAATTGGGCGGGCCTTTTCGCCGACCATTAAAATACAAACCGCAAACAGAATAGTGAAGAAGATGATTTGCAACATGTTGCCTTCAGCGTAAGCGGCAACAGGATTGCCTGGCACCAGATCGATAATGACCTGCGTTAATGGCGGCGCAACAGGCGCAGTAAAAGTACTGGTGGTGGTATCACTTAATTCAAATCCCTGGCCTGGGCCAACCAGTGAAGCAATCGCAATCGCAAGCGAGATCGCTAACGCTGTCGTCAATAGGAAAAGTAGAAATGCCTTGAGGCCAACCCGGCCAAGTTTGTTGATATCGCCAAGACCACATACACCGCAGATAAGTGAGAAGGTGACCAGTGGCACCACCAACATCTTTAATAGACTAATGAACAGCGCACCGATGACATGGAACAGCCCGTTAACCAGATAGTCCTGAACAAAGACAACCTCACTGGCGAGCGTATTAATTAAACTGCCGATTATTAAACCAGCACACATCCAGATTAATATTTTGGTGGTCATGTTGGGATTGCTTTGCATGTGTTACTCCACTGAGTATTAATTAGCTGGTGGTAAAAACCTGTTGAATAGAGCGCTTACTTTTTTGACTCTTCCTGCTGCTTTTTTTTCATCGCCTTTTGCAGGTTTTGTAACATCTGGCCTGAATTTCCAAACGGCTTCATTTCAAGTTTAATTGCGTTATAGAGCGTGGTTTTTTGATTGGCGCTGTCAGTAACTATAACGTGATAACCCCCAAGCGGCATCGCTTTGGGTAGTGTTGTTGTCAGCTGCTGCGTTGTCGCATCGACCGTCAAGGTTGTACTTGGTAATGGTTGTAGCGCAATGATGTTGGTGCTGCCTGAAAAATAGAGCACACCATTATGAATATCAAAACGATCAACTTTACCGTTGGTGTTGTACTGCGTTAACAGTTGTGACTGTTGAGGATTACTGATGTCATATTTAAAAAGATAACGTCCATCTGCAGCGGCATAAAGTGATGTGCCGTCAATTTGAAAGTCGCTGATATGTTTCGCGAGAGGAATCCGACCAATGGTGCGAGGTACTGCGGGTGTTGAGATATCAACGATTAAAATACCTTCACCGGGTTGGTAGATATAAAGTGTTGAACCATCGCTTCGCAGTAGCTGGCCACTGTTCGATAGTTGGAAGGCGTGTTGCCTTATTAGCTTGGCTGCATCACTGCTATCGATAATCTCAAGGCGCTGTTCTTCGGTGGTGAGATAAAGCGTGTTGCCATCATTCCATAGATCAATTAGCGGCAGGTGATAAGTGGTGTGAATCAGTGGTGCCTGTGGTTTCTTCACATCGATAACGGTCACGGCGCTACCACGCTCAGCAACATAAAGTTGATGGTTGGCGATGCGAATAATATCGGCATTGTGTTCAAGCTTTATCTGCTTGAGTAGTTCGGCCTGAAATGGGTTCGAAATATCGACGATGGTGATGTACTGATTGTCTTGTGCAATATAGGCGTGTTTACCATCCAGCACGATACTGAGTGCGGCACTTTCAAGATCGACCCCAGTAAACCACGTTGGGTTGAGTGGGTTATTGATGTCAAAAATCTGTAGCCCATCAATGCCGCTGGCGGCAAAGAGGAATTTATCGCGCGCGGCAGTTTGCTGGATCTGATCGTTACCGAGATAGTGACCTAGCAATGTCGGGCGTGTTGGATGGTGAATGTCGAGTATCGCCAGTCCACCCCACCAGTCGAAGATATAGGCGTGGTCGCCCTTAAGGCGTAGCCCCCAGGCTGCACCCGCTGTATCGTAACTGCCGACGAGGCTGGGTTGAGCCGGGTCGCTGATATCGATGACCTGCATTCCCGCCAGCCAGCTGGCGATGTAGAGATGGTCGCCTTTACGTTCAACACCACGTGCATTGCCAGGTGTTGCTACATGGCTAATTTCAGTTGGTCTACTCGGGTCGCTGATATCGACAATATAGACACCGTTATCAAAAAAGGTGACGAAGGCGTAGTTGCCATCGATCGCAACATCTTCAGCAGCACCACCGGGCGAAAACTGTCCGATCTGTTTTGGTGCCATTGGGTCACTGGTATTAAAAATCAGCAGGCCCGATTCATCGTCGGCGATAAAGGTGAGTTCATCACGCACCTGAATACCCCATGCCTTACCCGCAGTGTTGGTGCTGCTAAGTAGTTTGGGTTTTGTCGGCTCACTGATATCGATGATCTGAAAACCACCGCGATGACTGGCAAGATAGAGTAGCTCACCTTGCAGTTGTGGAATGTAGGCGAGCCCCGGGGTCGGTAGTGTCGCAACGGACCTGGGTTGATGCGGATCACTGAGATCAACGACTAATAAGCCGTGATCATCATCGGCGACGTAAGCGTAATCATCACGCACCACGATGCCCTTTGGTGAGCCCTTTGTTTTAAGGCTCGATAGCAGCAGTGGCTGGTGTGGTTCGGTGATGTCATAAAGGTGGATGCCGGAAAACCAGTCCGCGACGAAAAGCGTGTTATCGCGGATAAAGCCGCGGCGCTGTCCACCAAAGTTAACCCCCTGGCCAAAGTCGAGTCCTTCGTTACTGATGACCGGTGGCAGGGTAGTGAAATCATATTCGAGCAGTTCATCGCTGGAGATCGCAAACAGGCGGCTGTCGTGTTGCGCAAAGGCGAGCAACTGGCGTTGTGTATGCAGCGGGTGACTATAGGTCGCCATAATAGAGGGCATACTCGGCATCCCGGCATCTAGCAGGGCAAGGTGATTTTCATCGTTGAGTACCATCACCAGCTCACCGTTAACATCAACATCGGTGGCGCTGCCGACCTTTTGGTGGCTGCCCAGCCAGCTAAAATGGTCTTCATCGCTAATATCAAACAGGGTGACACCAGCGCTAGTGGTAGCGACATAGAGAATGCCAGCACTCTGTTTCAGGTGGATGGCAGCGTCACTGGTACGATAGCGATGCAGCGTGGTAATGGTTGTTGGGTTACTGCTGTCGAGTACGGTGATGCCCGCTTCACCCATCGCAAGATAGATGCGTGAGTCACTGATGCTGAGGTCATAGCCATCATTGTTGAGCGTGGTGGTCGAGTGCAATTTAATTTTATTTGCTATGCTGGCGTCGAGAAAAAGTAATTCATTGTTGGTCAGCAGGATTGCCGTAGTACCGTTGGCCAGCGCATCGATGGCAATGATCTCATCATCTGTTTTGTATTTGCCAATCACCTTGGGTGTTGCCGCCAGGGTGATATCAACAATCGAGAATTGTCGATCACCACTCACGTAGAGGCGATTGTTAACGACGCGCAATTGTTTAGCTGTATGCGGTAACGTCAGGCGAGCGACCACGGTGGGTGTGATCGCCTCAGCGATGTCGATAACCAGCAGGCCCTCATCGGCGGTGGCAATAAACGCGTGGTTGTTTGCAAGTGCCAGGTCGAATGCCTGTTCATTAAGCAGTGGCAGGCGTTGTTTTAAATAGGGGCCACCAGGTGTGAGGATCGCCTGCCTCACGTCAATGCCCTTGTTATCGAGCGTATCGAGCGAGTTGAGGTCGATGGTGACGTCACTCTGTTTGCCCGCGTAAACCGTGACATTTTCAATCCGGGCACTATTCGCCTGTGTGGCACCCGCGAGCATAAAGAGCGCGAGGCAGGTTGAGAACAGGCGCGACCGTTTAAAGGGGGCTTTTATTAATGGAGTCATTGAGCGCAGTTTTGAAAAAGAGTTATAAAATTATGGGCAGGGATTAGGGTAGCGTTGATGAATCGCTTCGATCCCCAAAATGACATCTTCATCGAGTGTCAGGTTGATGCTTTCGAGATTGCTCTGCAGTTGCGGCATGGTGGTCGCACCAATGATGGTACTGGTAATAAACGGACGTGAATGCAGATAGGCAAGCGCCATCTGTGCCGGGTCAAGTCGATGTTGCCGCGCCAGCGCGACATACGCTGCAATCGCGAGTTGGGCCACTTCGCTGGTGTAACGTGAAAACCGAGAATAAAGCGTGAGGCGACCATCGGCTGGTTGCGCGCCATTAAGGTATTTACCACTGAGCGTACCAAAGGCGAGTGGTGAATAGGCGAGCAGGCCGAGTTGTTCACGATGTGAAATCTCAGCAAGCCCTACTTCAAAGGATCGGTTCAACAGGCTGTATGGGTTTTGAATCGATACTGCGCGCGGTAGCCCTCTGGTTTCGGCAAGTTGCATAAAGCGCATCGCGCCCCACGGGGTTTCGTTCGAGATGCCAACATGACGTACTTTGCCTGATCTAACAAGGTCGGCGAGCACCTGTAGCGACTCTTCAATCGGCACACTCTCATCTGCTTCAGGGTAGCGGTAACCGAGCTGGCCAAAATAATTGGTTTTCCGATCTGGCCAGTGTAGTTGGTAGAGATCAACATAGTCTGTTTGCAGCCGTTCGAGGCTGGCATCCAGTGCGGCGGTGATATTTTTATGATCGAGCCGCATGTTGCCATCGCGCACATAGGTGAGGTCATCGGAACGACTCATCACCTTGGTGGCGAGAACCACCTTGTCTCGATTGTTGCGCGCCTGTAGCCAGCTGCCGATGCAACGTTCGGTCTCACCATAGGTATTCGCCATCGGTGGTACCGGGTACATCTCGGCGGTGTCGATGAAGTTAACACCGAAGTCGATGGCCGCATCGAGTTGCGCGTGTGCCTCGGCTTCGCTGTTCTGCTCACCCCAGGTCATGGTACCGAGGCAGATACGACTGACCTCGATACCGCTACGACCTAGTTTTTGCTGTTGCATGGTATGCGTTTCAGCCGGAGGTGATGTTAGAGTTTTGAGAACACGTTTTCAGCAGAGACCAGTGTGCCCTTAATATCACGATGGCTATGCGCCGCCGAAACAAAGCCCGCTTCGTAGGCCGATGGCGCAAGGTAAATGCCATCTTCCAGCATCGCATGGAAGAATTTTTTGAAGCGTTCAATGTCGCACTCGGTGACCTGTTTAAAGGTGGTGACCTTCTCTTCGCTGGTAAAAAAGAGACCAAACATACCGCCGACGGTGTTGGCGGTCATTGGAATGTCGAACGCCCTGGCGCGAGTCAGCATTCCCTCAACTAAATGCTCGGTGTTTGAGACGATCCCTTCGAACACGCCCGGTTTTTCAAGTTCGGTGAGTGTCGCAAGGCCTGCGGCCATCGCAATTGGATTACCCGAAAGGGTTCCAGCCTGATAGACCGGGCCGAGTGGTGCGAGCTGTTCCATGATTTCACGCTTGCCACCAAAGGCACCGACCGCGAGGCCGCCACCGATCACCTTACCGAGTGTAGTCATGTCGGGTTTTACGCCGTAGTGCTGTTGCGCGCCACCGAGGGAGACACGAAAACCGGTCATCACTTCATCAAAGATCAACACGGTACCGTGTTTGTCACACACTTCACGCAGTCCTTCAAGAAAGCCGGGTACCGGTGGAATGCAATTCATATTACCGGCGACTGGTTCCACGATGATGCAGGCAATTTCGTCACCGATTTGAGCAAAGGTCTCTTTGACCTGTGCGATGTCATTAAAGGTGAGCGTGATGGTGAGTTCGGCGAGTGCTGCCGGTACGCCCGGTGAGGTGGGTACGCCGAGGGTCATTGCGCCAGAACCAGCCTTTACTAATAAGGAGTCGGAGTGGCCGTGATAGCACCCTTCAAACTTAACGATTTTGTCGCGACCGGTGAAACCGCGCGCGAGGCGAATCGCACTCATGGTTGCTTCGGTGCCGGAGCTGACCATGCGGACCATTTCGATCGATGGCACTAATTCACACACTTTTTCAGCCATCACGGTTTCGATGTGGGTCGGGGTGCCAAAACCGAGGCTGTTGTCGACCGCCTCTTTGACCGCTTTGGTCACGGCTGGATGGGCGTGGCCAAGAATCATTGGCCCCCATGAGGCGACATAATCGATATATTTGTTGTCGTCTTCATCAAAGGTATAAGCGCCTTCGCCGCGTTTTAGAAAAACAGGTTCACCACCGACGCCATTAAAGGCGCGTACCGGGGAGTTGACGCCTCCCGGGATATGTTTTTTGGCTTCGGTATAAAGGTCGTGTGATCGTGTCATTGCTGCTTCCCTTAAGTTTTTCTATTGTCTGTTTGTGTTAAATAGTTGTGCGTATTGTTGTGCCGCCACACGAATCTCTGTTTGCGCAAATATGCCGTTGATCGCGGCGAGCATGTCGGCCCCTGCATCAATCAGCAGCTTGCCATTGTCGGCGGTGATGCCACCAATCGCTATAACTGGAATATTGAGCGCGGTTTTTGCCTGCTGCAATAACGCCGATTTTGCTTCAAGCGCTAACGGTTTTGTACTGGAAGCAAAAAAGCGTCCAAAGGCGACATAATCCGCGCCAGCCTGCTGCGCCGCAATCGCTAAATCGATGGAATTGTAACAGGAGGTGCCGATGATTGCCTGCTCCCCCAGTTGTGCGCGTGCTGCTGTTAGATCCATGTCATCTTTGCCAAGATGGACACCGTCGGCGCCGATGGCGGCGGCGAGGGCCACGTCATCGTTAATCAATAGCGGGATTGAGCGCTCACGACAGCAAGCGAGCAGGGCGCGTGCCTGTTCTTCTCGCTGGGCAGTCGAAAGGTTTTTGTGGCGATACTGAATAATGCGCGCACCGCCATCAATTGCTGCCGTGACCTGGTCACACAGCGCCGTTGCGCTTAATTGGGCAACCTCATGGGTGATGGCGTAGAGGCCACGAAAGCAGTCGTGATGGTGGTGATTATGCGCGAATGGGGCGCTCATGCCTTGTCGGTAGTATCGTCGTCGCTATTTTCGTCTTCAGCCGCTTCCGCTTCTTCAGCTTCATCTCGCGCCCAGAAAAAACGATTGGGCAGGTGTTGTCCCATGCCGAGGCGATAGCCCGCGCGTAACGATTCCCAGGTATATTCCTGTGCTTCATGAGTGGCGGTGAAAGGTTCCATGCCCTGCGCGATGAGACCTGCAATAGCGGAGGCGAGGGTGCAGCCAGAGCCGTGATAGGTTTCGGGCAGGCGCTCCCAGGTGAATGACTCCAGTTTACGGCGGTTGCCATAGAGGGTGTTGGTGACTTCAGTGGTCGCTTCGTGGGTGCCGGTGACCAGTACATAATCACACCCCATCTCGAGTAGTTCCTGTGCGCAGGCATCTAATGTGTCGGCTTCATGTGCGAGGATGCGTGCTTCGATGCTATTGGGTGTCAGAATGGTAGTCTGTGGCAAGAGCAGTGAGGTGATCGCATCGATCATCTCTTCGTCGGCAATCTCACTGCCGCCGCCAGCTACTAGCACTGGGTCGAGTACAACGGGAATATCGGCGTAGTCCGTTAGAATAGTGTGTACCGCTTCGATCACTTCAACACTGCCGAGCATACCGATTTTAAAGGCGGCGATGGGCATGTCTTCAAGTACGGCGCGCGCCTGTTGAACCAGCAAGCTGGCATCAATCGGCACGTAGCCCTGAATATCCTGAGTATCCTGAATCGTTAGTGAGGTGATAACGGGGGCAGCGTGGCAGCCCATACTGGCGAGCGCCTCAATGTCGGCCTGAATGCCGGCGCCGCCGGTCGGGTCGTTGCCTGAAAATGCCATCACGGCTGGAAAAGCTTGTTTTGGGGGCATCAAAGTTACCTTGCTGCTAATGATTGTTTTTATAGTAGATTCTATATTAGCACCAATGTAGGGGGGAGTGGGAAGGTGGCGTTTATGATCTTGTCTGGTTCATTGTTTTGCTCGGTTAACAGGCAAAAAAAAGCCAGTCACAAGACTGGCCTTTCTACTTCACTTCTTAGTCTGAATTACAGAGCAAGAATGAAGTCTACCAGTGTTTCGATGTTTGCATCAGAAACACGTGGTGAGTATGGAGGCATTGGAACGCCACCCGTTACGTCATTCCAGGCACCTTTGCCGCCTTTCTTAACTTTAGCAACTAGCATGGCTTTGTCGCCAGCGCTGTATTTAGCTGCAACATCTTTCCATGCTGGGCCAACTACTTTTTTCTCAACACTGTGACATGCTAGGCAACCACTCTTTTTAGCAAGATCCAGATCAGCAAAAGCCTGACTTGAGCCTAACATCAAGAGAGCCGCGGCAGGAACGCTTAACCAACGTGCTTTCATACTTTTCTCCTCATTCAAGGGTATTTAATGGATAAAACAGCCACAGGCTCTCCCCTCTGAAAACCTGTAACAGCAACCCCCCCCGATATGCGTTTCTCTACGGAAACCCTAATGCGGGGAAGTAAGCAATACGTCTCACATGTGGTGAGTATTACCAGCGGTCTTTTATGCCATGGTCGATAGCGGGTGTCAAGTATGGTTCAGCAAAGGTTCAGCTAAACTATAGTTAATCCGCTCAGATTTGTGATTCGCGTCACATTTAAGCCTTATTAAGCGCTTAAATAACGCTTATCTCTTCGTGAACCTCAGAAAATAATAGATATTGAATTTTTGCTGAATAGGATATCTAATAAGGATCGATTATATCGATTGTTTTCATCGGCTATTACTGCGTAAATTGCATGGTTTTATATCTGTCTCTTTATGGGGGATTTGCTTGCCCGATCTCAAATTGGGAAATGTATCGATTCAAAATCATCTTACTGGCAATAGGGGTAAGGACTATCTTAAGAAGCAAAGTGAAGTGGGGGGGCGGTGCGTTTGCGGTGGTTATGTCACTAGTGACTGGCTATGTCCACGCAACCACGGTCGGTTCTGAGTCGCAAGGGTGTCAAAGTTGTCATAGCGAGATGAGCCATCCAGTTGTCAAACGCAAGACGCTTGACGGTTGTATTAGCTGCCATGCCGGGAATGAGGTAAAGAGCAGCACGGACAGAGCAGGTGAGGTGGCACATCAGCAAGTTGGCTTATTAAGCAGTCAAAAAAATGGTGAATTTGCGCCGGGCATGCACTTGCCGATGACATATGAGGCTACGCGAATCGGTAAATTGCCCAATGAAATGGTATTGATCCCTGCGGGTGAATTTATCATGGGCTCAGACCAGCGCTTGCCTGATGAGGGGCCTGAACATAGCGTGTTTCTGGAAGATTACTGGCTAGATCTCTATGAGGTGACTAATCTGCAATACAAGCAGTTTATCGATAGCACGAATCGAAAATCTCCGCGTCATTATGAAAATAGAACCTTTCCAGAAGGCCTTGTTGACCACCCGGTTGTTTACGTAAGTTGGTACGACGCATCAGAATATTGTGCGTGGGTGGGTAAACGTTTGCCGACGGATGCCGAGTGGGAGAAAGGGGCGAGAGGTGGTGATGCGAGGGTGTACCCGTGGGGGAATGAATTCGATATTACGAAGGCAAATATGCCGCAGCGATGGAACACTTTGAAGCAGGCCGGTGGCACAACACCAGTCGGTGCCTTTAAAGAGGGGGTTAGCCCGCTTGGTTTATACGATATGTCGGGCAACGTGTGGGAATGGACATCGTCCTGGTACGAAGCCTATCCCGGCAATACCAGGCCGACAGAAAATTATGGCAAGAGATACAAAACCCTGAAAGGCGGCTCATGGTGGAATTGTAGTTTTTACAAATGCGGGGTATCTGCGCCTGCATTTAATCGATCATTCTTTTTACGCACGACACGAAACAAGAGTTTTGGCTTTCGCTGTGCGAAAGATTCAGAGGAGCGACTAGATGGCAGTTAGAGTTTTATTAGGGTTAAGTGCCAGCATTGGTCTACTGGTAGTGACGTCAGTTGGTGCTGCTGAGAAGAGCACGGCCAATGTCGATCAGGAAATGAAGCTGATCCCGGCAAGCGAATTTATAATGGGCAGTAATAAGGCGGATGACACGAGTAGTGCCGGTGAGTATGGCAACACCAAACCGTGGTATCTGGATGAGCACCCGGAGCATAAGCGGTACGTGGCTAGTTTTTATATTGATGAGCACGAAGTCACCAATGGTCAGTTTAAGGCCTTTGTTGACCAGAAAAAATATCAGCCACCACAATACTGGGTCAACAATGGATATCTGCTGAGTTTGCGAAGAGCTAAGCTTGATGTGGTACCGCTGGAGAAAGTGAGACGCTTTGCAGCAAAGGTTCTGCGGCTTGATATCGATACCCGTGAAATGACAAAAGATGAACTGCTCGATGTGATCGATAAGCGTTTTGCCTATATGGATTGGTTGCCGGTTGTCTATGTTAGCTGGTATGACGCGAAGGCTTACTGTGACTGGAAAGGCAAGCGTTTGCCAACAGAGGCCGAGTGGGAAAAGTCAATTCGAGGCGAGAAGGGGCTAGAGTTTGCCTGGGGTAATCAGTGGGCCTATGGGCAGAGTAATACCGGTGAAGAGATCTGGGATGATGGTGTCGCGCCAGTAGGTTCCTATCAGGGGGATGTGTCGCCGTACGGTGTGCTGGATATGAGTGGCAATGTTTCGGAATGGACGGCGGACTGGTATCAACCGTATGAAGGCTCTGACTACACCAGCAAAGATTTTGGTGAAACATTTAAAGTGGTGAAAGGGGCGGCATGGGGCGGCGATGGCCATTATGCGCTGAAGTTGTTTCAGCGCGGCGCATATCGTTACAATCTGAAGCCGGAATCTCAGCACGAAGACCTCGGTTTTCGCTGTGCTGCAGATGTGAAAGTGGCAAGCGTAGATGAGCAGTAGCGAGGTGGTTCACGTCTGAGATCGATCCCTGTTAACATGACCGTTTATTGATCAAAGACGGAATATTTAGATGAAGCGCCAATGTGTCTCGATAGTATTGCTTGCACTATTTTTTGCGGGTTTCACAAAGCAGGTGTTGGCGCAGGCAGTGTGGATTCCAGGCTGGCAGCAAACCAGTGAAATGAACAGTGCCCGTGCAGGCGCTTCGATATTGCAGGTAAATGGCGTCATCTACGCGATTGGCGGTATCAACGGCCGTGATTTTCTAAATACAACAGAATACAGCAAGATTAACCCAGATGGCACGCTTGGGCCATGGCAGCCTAGTGCCATCCTGAATGATGCCCGTGGTTTTTTTGATGCGGTTGAACACAACGGATTTATTTATACGGTCGGTGGTGGTAAGGGCGAAAACGGTAAAATACTGCTACGCAGTGTTGAGCGATCTCGGATTACAGGCAGTGGTGCGTTAGAGGGCTGGGTGACAGAGCGCTACAGGTTAAATTACCCGCGTCGTTGCGTGAAACTGTTTGTCGCGAATGAGCGTCTTTATGCCTTGGGTGGATTTGCGGGTACTTTACTTGATTCAGTTGAAAGTGCGGCCATTAATAAAGATGGTAGTTTGGGGCGCTGGCAAGTTGAGACAAACCCACTGACGATGACGCGCTATATCAACAGTGTTAAATCATTGAATGAATTTGCCTATGTGATTGGTGGCCACGCCGAAAGCGAAGGTGTTGGTTTAACCGAGGTCGAATTTACTCAGCCATCAGTGGGTGATGAGCTTGTCTGGAAAAAAACAGCAGCGATGCAAGCGCCGCGTTATGGGCTCTCATCCGCAGCTAATGGCCAACAGCTTTATGCGCTGGGCGGCCTGAATGGCGCGGCTTATACCGATAAGATCGAACTGACTCAGCAGCAGGCCAACGGTGAGCTGGCCGATTGGCGATACACAACCCCGCTCTCATCTGTGCGCGCAAATTTTGGCAGTGTGATTGTTAACAATCGAATCTACATTATTGGCGGCACCAATCGTGATGGTTATTATAAAACGGCAGAATATGCGAGCCTTGATGAGCGTGGCGATATCGGTTTCTGGGGATCGCAACAGCAATTAGAAAGTTATCAACAACAGCAACAGGCCAAATTATCGAGACCCAAACGTAAGCTACCGAATAGTGGACTGGTTGCGGAAGTGATTCAGACTAAGGCCTACAGTTATATTCGTGTTGCAAAGGGTGTTACCGAACAGTGGATTGCAGGCTCGCGTGCTGAATTTAATGTTGGTGATCCCATTGAGTATAGTCGCGGGACAACGATGGCGAATTTCCATAGCTCAACGCTGAATCGCACCTTTGATTCCATTATCTTTGTTGAGAGTCTTCGCCCTGGCGACGAGCATTAATCCTTGATAGAAGCGGTTTTTGGCTTATTGCTATCCGTTTTTTCTGGCGTAGTGGGTGGCGTCGGCTCACCAAAGTTATGCCGTAGTAAGGCAAACTCGTGCAGTCGCTGTTCAACTTTGTAGTTGATCGATGCTTCGGGATAATTGCCTTCTTTGTCACGTATGCCCGCATGTTCTCCGGTGAGTAATTCCATCGCCTGGTCGACATTGTTGAATGGGTAGATATTAAACTGGCCTTGTTTCACAGCGTTAACAACATCTTTACGTAGCATCAGGTCTTCGACGTTTGTGTTGGGAATCAAAACACCTTGCGCGCCATTAAGGCCGCGCATATGGCAGATATCAAAAAAGCCTTCGATCTTTTCATTGGCTGCGCCGATCGGTTGGCTTTCCCCAAACTGATTGACTGAGCCAGTAATCGCAAGCGATTGCCTGATCGGTATTTCCGCTAGCGCAGAGAGCAGGCAGCAGAGTTCTGCCATCGATGCACTATCGCCTTCAATGCCGTTATAACTCTGTTCAAAGACAAGGCTTGCCGCGAGTGACAACGGCGCATCAACGGCGTAATGCGAAGCAAGAAAGCCAGAGAGAATCATCACGCCCTTGGTATGGATTTCACCGCCAAGTTCAGCTTCGCGTTCGATGTCGATAACATCACCTTCACCCACGCGCACGGTTGCGCTGATGCGTGACGGCTGGCCAAACACAAAGTCACCGAGTTCGATCACCGAGAGCGCATTCACCTGCCCGGCGCGTTGACTGTCGGTATCGATGAGCAATGTGCCGCGTCTAATTGATTCATGAATGTGTTCACGAACCCGGTCTGAGCGGTAGATCTTTTTATTGATCGCTTTATCGACATCTTCCTGTGTAACGGTTTTACGTCCGTGTTCTGTTGCCCAGTAATCGGATTCCTGTAGTAGTTCGGTCAGTGTGCCAATACGGGAGGAGAGTTTGCTAGCATCTTCACAGAGCCGTGAGCTATGTTCAATCAGACGTGCAACTGCATCGCGGTGGAAAGGGCGCAGCGCATGTTTGCGCGCGACCGTGGCAATCATTTGTGCGTAGAGCTGGGTGTTGTTTTCATCGCGTGCCATTGAGTCACTAAAGTCAGCTGCAACTTTAAACAGTTCGGCAAAGTCGGGGTCATACGCATAAAGCATGTAATAGAGCTGGCGATCACCCAGTAATATGATTTTAACATCCAGCGGTATCGCTTCGGGTTCAAGCGAGGCGGTACTAATCAAGCTTAACACCTGCCCCAATGATTCAATCCGTATTTCATGTGAATAGAGGGTGCGTTTAAGCGCCTCCCATGCATAGGGTTGGAGCAGTACTTTGCGTGCATCAAGAATCAGATAACCACCGTTGGCGCGATGCAGTGCGCCGGGTTTGATCAAGGTAAAGTCGGTGATGAGGGTGCCCATGTGGGTGATATGTTCAACACGCCCTACCAGATTATCGTGCATTGGATTATCTTCGTAGATCACCGGGGCACGTTTTGAGTGACTGTGATCGATAAGGACATTTATTTCATAACGACGATGTGACGGGGTGTGGTTGGTGCCCTGTTCAGGCAGTTCATCAATGATATCCTGTTCGCGGAAGTCATCTAAGTTTTCGATCACCTCTTGTTGTACCTGATCTAAGTAGGCCAGAACAGACGGCAGTTCGTGATAGAGGTTTTTGATGTTGTCAAAGAGAAAGCCGATTGCAAGCGTACCTGTTTCACGGTTAATTTGTAGAATCTTATCTTTGGTGTCATTACGCCACTGTGGTGACTGGCGCAGTATCGCCTGTAGCTCTTCCTGTAGTTTATCAATCTCCGCTTCGATCCGTTCTCGCTCTGCAGGTGGTAGCTTTTCATAATCGCTGGGTTTGATGATCTCGTCATCATCATTAGTTGGCGCGAAGGCAAAGCCATCCTGGGTGATGATCAGGGTGATGTGGAATCGCGCCGCCTTTTCTTTAAGCGCATTAAATGCCTTTTCCTGTTGCTGATGTAGCACCTGTTCGGCTTCGTCGATACGGTCCTGGTATTCAGCGCTGTTAAATGCGCTAGTCACTGCGGCAACAATATCGGTTAATAGCTTTTTGATATCTTTGTTGAGGCGTGCGCCATCACCAGCGGGTAGTTGTAAAGTGCGCGGTTTATTGGCCTCTTCAAAGTTATTGAGGTAACACCAATCCGAAGGTGTGGGGTTCTCTATAGACTTTGCCTCCAGATATTCGCGTACTGCGGTCTGTTTGCCGACGCCATGTGGGCCGAGCACATAGAGGTTGTAGCCCGGTTGCTGAATACCGATGCCAAAGCGCAGTGCATCAAGCGCGCGCGTCTGGCCGATGATCTGTGTGAGGTCGGGCAGCTCGTCGGTGGTCTCAAAGGTCAGGTCTGACAAGCGACAGTGATGATAAAGGGCATCAGCGGATAAGGGCTGTATATCGGGCATCGTTTTTCCTGTTATGAGTGCGCTAATATGAATGATCATCGCGCTGTCATTAGATCATAGCGGTAGTGCTTGAGGTAGTGAATTACTGATCGTAACCTCCGCTTTTTCCGCGAAAGGGCAAGCGTAGCATCCAGATGAATGACTGAGTTTTAGGTTGCTGGAATTGCAGCAGGCCGATCGTCATCTCATCATGTCCCTTTGCCGGTTGTGCGCAGTAGCTGCCAAAGAGTCGATCCCACCACGGCAGGTTAAAGCCGTAATTACTGTTGGTTTCACTTTTGATGACAGAGTGGTGGACGCGGTGCATATCTGGCGTGACCACAAAGCGACGCAGTACTCGGTCGACAGGTGCGGGGATGTAAACATTGCTATGGTTAAACATTGCGACCGCGTTGAGAATGACCTCAAATATTATGATCGCCACAATGGCAGGGCCAAGCAGACAGATAAGGGCCATCTTGATCAGCATCGATAATATAATTTCAACCGGATGAAAGCGTGCGCCGCTGGTGACATCAAGGTCGAGGTCGCTGTGATGCATCATGTGTAGTTGCCACAGCATCGGGACACGGTGAAACAGCCGATGTTGCAGGTAGATGCAAAAATCCAGTATCACCACCGCGAGTATGACCTCAAGCCACAGCGGCAGATCAACATGATTCAGGACTCCCCACTGTTGCTGCGAGGCATAGAGCGCCACGCCAACGGCGGCGGTTGGGAATAGCAGGCGGAGCAATAGCGTATTGAAAAAGGTGAGGCCGATATTATTGAGCCAGCGAAATCGTTTGGAGCTACGCAGAGCCCGTCGCGGTGATTTAAGTTCCCACAGGGCCATGATGGCAAAGATGCCAAAAAAGAAGCTGAGTCGAATGATGAGCTCTAAATGACTACTCTCCATATGCGGGGTTCATCTCTGTTAGTTGCTAGAGGTCGCCTTTGAATGTGAGCGCTTTGGTGGCCGACGACGGCGTTGATTGCTGTCCGACTTTTGATTACGGTGATCCTTCGGGCTTTTTTTAGGGTAGACGGGCGGTTCTGGTGCAAGCAACAACTCTGTCGTGACGCGCTCGGTCGGGATCTTATGGCCGACATACTCTTCAATATCCGGCAGTGCGAAGGCATAGTCTTCACAGGCGAAACTGATCGCGATACCACTGGTGCCGGCGCGCGCCGTACGCCCAATACGGTGAACGTAATCTTCCGAATCCTGTGGCAGATCATAATTAAAGACGTGGCTGACATCGGGAATGTGCAGGCCGCGTGCGGCGACGTCAGTCGCGACCAGTATGGGTAGATCGCCATCCTGAAAACGTTTGAGCAGGCTAATACGCTTATTTTGAGGGACATCACCGGAGAGTGTGCCGGCATTAAAACCATTGCCAGTTAAAAAGGCGTTAACCTTGTTCCCCGCATCTTTTGTATTGACAAAAATGATGGAGCGCAGTGGATTAAGCTGTTTAAGCAGGCCGAGCAGCAGTGGGATTTTTTCATCATTAGAGGCGTAATACATCTGCTGCACGACTTTGTCGGCGGTGACCTTTTCCGTTTCAATCTTGATCAGCGTCGGGTTGTTCATATGTTCATATGCCAGTTCAGTCACACGGAATGACAATGTGGCAGAGAACAGCAGGTTGAGGCGCTTTTCTGGATCGGGCATGCGGCGCAACAGAAAACGGATGTCTTTGATAAAGCCAAGGTCAAACATGCGATCGGCTTCGTCGAGTACCATCACTTCAATCGATTTGAGGTTGAAGATGTTCTGTTTGAAGAAGTCGATGGTGCGCCCAGGTGTACCAATCAGGATGTCGAGGCCTTCGCGTAACATCTCTTTCTGTGTGTCATAACCGGCACCGCCGTAGACAACGCCAATCTTAAGCCCGGTTGTTTCACCGAGGGCGATTGCATCTTTATGAATCTGGAGTGCCAATTCGCGGGTGGGTGCGAGTACTAATGCGCGTGGGTTGTGTCCATAACTGGCTTTGTCCGCCCCACTAGTCAGCAATCTGTTCATCAGTGCAATTAAAAAAGCGGCGGTTTTACCCGTTCCTGTTTGCGCCTGACCAGCGATATCGGAACCCGCCAATGCCAGCGGCAGTGTCTCTGCCTGAATCGGGGTGCACAGAGTAAAGCCTGTTTTTTCAATACCCTGCGAGAGTTTCTCTGGAAGATTCAGAGATGAGAACAGCGTACTAGATAGGTGATTATCGCTCATATTCCAGAAAGGATAGCAGATTCAGTGAACTCTTTATGGTTTTTATTATTGATACAATGTTTGTGTATTGTGCCTAGATTGTTAATAATTACGTTTAGCCATAAATCCTGAGGCAGGGACGAAATGGATTTAGGTCAATTGAATAAGTAATCTGGAGGCATAGAGGGTGAGTGACAATATTAGCGCAGTAACAGACGCCACATTTGAAGATGATGTATTAAAGTCTGAAGTACCAGTATTGGTAGACTTCTGGGCGGAATGGTGTGGGCCATGTAAAATGATCGCACCGATTCTAGAAGAGATTGCGGTGGAGTATGATGGCAAAATTCGGATTGCCAAGCTGAATATTGATGACAATCCAGCAACGCCACCACGCTACGGTATTCGTGGCATTCCAACCTTAATGTTATTTAAGGCTGGTAATGTTGAGGCGACCAAAGTGGGTGCCGTCTCAAAATCTCAGCTCTCAGCATTTATCGACAGCAATAATTAAAAATAATTTTCATTAAAGTATCTTTGGGGCTGGACGTTACCACGAAAGAGTGGTAGCGTTTAGCTCTACTCTAAAAATAAAGAATCAACGCCTTTACCGGCACACCTCTCCTTAAGTAAAACCAATTTAAATATTTCAGAGGTGGAATCCGTTCTTACATTTTGCTCGCTTCGTTTTATCAATAACAACCCAATAAATTTCATATGAACCTTACTGAACTGAAACAAAAATCCGCTGTAGAGCTGCTTGAGCTCGCCCGATCAATGGGTATCGAAAACATGGCGCGTTCGCGTCGACAAGATCTAATCTTCGCAATCCTTAAATCCCACGCTAAAAAAGGTGAAGATATTCACAGCGAAGGCGTGTTGGAGATATTGCAGGATGGCTTTGGTTTTTTGCGATCAGCGGACAGTTCTTATCTGGCTGGCCCAGACGATATCTATGTGTCGCCGAGTCAGATACGCCGTTTTGCACTGCGTACTGGTGATACGGTTACTGGTAAGATTCGACCACCGAAAGAAGGTGAGCGTTATTTCGCACTGTTAAAAGTTAATGAGATTAACTTTGAATCGCCTGAAGTGGCTAAGAGCAAGGTGCTATTTGAAAACCTGACGCCACTGTTTGCAAATGAACGCCTCAATCTGGAGCTGGGTAACGGCAGCACCGAAGACATCACTGCGCGCATCATCGAGCTGGTTTCACCGATTGGTAAAGGGCAGCGTGGTTTGATTGTGTCGCCCCCAAAAGCTGGTAAGACGATGATGCTGCAGAGCATTGCGCATTCGATTACCGAGCTGAATCCTGAATGTTACATGATCGTATTATTGATCGATGAGCGCCCGGAAGAGGTAACAGAGATGTCGCGTTCTGTAAAAGGCGAAGTGATCTCCAGTACCTTTGATGAACCAGCAACGCGCCATGTGCAGGTTGCTGAAATGGTGATCGAAAAGGCGAAGCGCCTGGTTGAGCATAAGCGTGATGTTGTGATTCTGCTTGATTCGATTACCCGTCTGGGCCGCGCCTATAACACCGTTGTACCATCATCGGGCAAAGTGTTGACCGGTGGTGTTGATGCCAATGCGCTGCAACGTCCCAAACGCTTTTTTGGCGCGGCACGTAATGTGGAAGAGGGCGGCAGTCTGACCATTCTTGCGACGGCTCTGATCGATACCGGTTCACGTATGGATGATGTGATTTACGAAGAATTTAAAGGTACCGGTAACATGGAGCTGCATCTTGAGCGCCGTATTGCTGAGAAGCGAATTTATCCAGCGATTAACCTGAACCGTTCAGGTACGCGCCGTGAAGAGCTGCTGACCAAGCCAGATGAGCTTCAGAAAATGTGGATTCTGCGCAAGCTGCTGCATCCAATGGATGAGCTGGCAGCGATGGAATTCTTGATGGATAAGCTCAAGGCGACCAAAACTAACGCTGAATTTTTTGACTCAATGAAGCGATAGATAAAATTCCTGCAAAGCCATTACCTGATTAATCAATGGCTTAATTAATTTTGTTGGTTTGCTGGATTATATTGGCTTGCTGATCAGCAAGGATTTACATACAATACGCGGCCAGAGTTTGTGCGGTGCCTGGAGTGGGTTCAGGTGGCGGCATATAAAAAATTTGTGAGGTTCAGCAGAATGAAATCGGATATCCATCCAAACTATAATGAGATTGACGTTACCTGTAGCTGTGGTAATACTTTTAAGACACGTTCTACAGCGGGCAAAGAGCTGCGTCTGGATGTCTGTTCAATGTGTCACCCTTTCTACACTGGTAAGCAGAAGATTCTTGATACTGCGGGTCGTGTCGATAAGTTTAGACAGAAATACGGCAAAAAAAGCTGATCTGAATAGGGCGCCAACAAAATGGCAGCCGCTTCACTAAAAAGGGCACCTGATTCAGGTGCCCTTTTTTCGTTTACGACACTGCTGTTTTGTCTCTTTTCGATACTCTTTTCACCGCTCAGTGCTGCAGGGCAGTGCGTTGCTGAAAAAATCGATGCCTATCATAAGGTCAAATATGTGCACGACGGCGATACACTACACCTGGTTGGTGGGCAAAAAGTCCGTTTGATTGGCATCAATACGCCAGAAGTGGCGCGAGATAAAAAGCCTGCGGAAGCCTTTGGTCTGGAAGCGCGTGATGCGTTGCGTAAGTTATTGAATGTTGGTACTCGTATTGGCGTTCAATATGGGCGAGAAAGGGCTGATCGTCATGGTCGGGTGCTTGCGCATCTTTATCTGGAAGATGGCCGTAGCGTGCAGCAGTGGTTGCTTGAAAAGGGCTATGCGATGGCCATCGCAATACCGCCTAATTTGTATCATGTTGATTGTTATCAAAAATCCGAACAGTTTGCGCGCATAAAACGACAAGGTATGTGGCGGAATGGTGGCCCTAAAGTGCTCGACGCGACTCTATTAAGGCGTGGTGATCAGGGTTTTGCACAGATCAAAGGGCGTGTGAGTCAGGTTAAGTGGAGTAAAAAGTGGATCTGGATTTCATTCTCGGAAAAATCTTCATTGCGAATTTCACGTGATGATAGCCATTATTTTGATAAGGGGCTATGGGCATCTCTTGCACAGAAAGAGGTGGTGGCGCGTGGTTGGCTAACGCAACGGAAGGGGCGCTGGTCGATGCGCATTCAGCATCCTGCAGTATTGAAAATTGTCGATGATTGATTATATTGGCAGCAACTTTACTGGAGTTGGTTACATTTTGTGTTGATCTCATCTCGCCTGAGGCGGCGCTTGGCAGATGAAATTTGCAGCGGCCTGGGCAATGACCGATAATCGCCCCCCTGTGGCGCGAAAAAGATTCTATATATAAGGTGTGAGTGGTTGTATGACTGAAGAGAAAAAACAAGCGGCGCTGAATTATCATGCGCTACCTGAGCCGGGTAAGATCTGTATCTCGATCACCAAGTCCTGTATGACGCAAGATGACCTCGGCCTGGCTTACACGCCGGGTGTCGCTGAACCGGTACGTGAAATTGCGAAAGACCCTGAAGCGGCATACAAATATACCGCGAAAGGAAACCTGGTTGCCGTGATCACCGATGGTACTGCGGTACTTGGTTTGGGGAATGTGGGCAGTCTTGCCAGCAAGCCAGTGATGGAAGGCAAGGGCGTGCTGTTTAAGAAATTTGCAGATATCGATGTGTTCGATATCGAAGTGGATGCAAAAAGCCCTGAAGATTTTATTAATACCGTGGCCAATATCGCACCGACATTTGGTGGGATTAACCTCGAAGATATCGCGGCACCACACTGTTTTGAGATCGAGAAGCGCCTGAGTGAGCAGCTCGATATTCCCGTGTTTCATGATGATCAGCACGGTACCGCCGTGATTACTGCTGCCGGTTTGATTAATGGCCTGGAGCTGCAGGAAAAGCGCCTTTCAAATACGAAGATTGTCTGCCTTGGTGCGGGCGCGGCGGCGATTGCTTCGATGCGTCTTTTAGTTGCACTGGGTGCGAAAAAAGAAAACCTCCGCATGCTTGATCGTCGTGGGGTCATTTATCGCGGTCGGGATGGGCTCAATGAATATAAAGAGGAGTTTGCGGTAGAAACAGATGACCGTACGCTTTCTGACGCAATGACAGGTGCCGATGTTTTTATCGGGCTTTCTGGTCCAGACCTGGTTAGTCCGGAGCATATTGCCTCGATGGCGGCTAAGCCGATTGTTTTTGCACTCTCTAATCCAGACCCTGAGATCTATCCGGCGGTGGCGAACGCAGTCCGTGATGATCTAATTATGGCGACTGGGCGAAGTGACTTCCCAAACCAGGTCAATAATGTACTTGGCTTTCCCTTTATTTTTCGCGGTGCGCTTGATGTGCGCGCACGCCAAATCAATGAGCATATGCTGATGGGTGCCGTTTATGCGCTGGCTGATCTTGCTCGTGAGCCGGTGCCACAGGAAGTATTGAGCGCGTATAAACTAAATGAACTGAGTTTTGGCCGTAATTACATTATCCCAACACCACTTGATCCGCGTTTGATTGATCGTGTGCCGGCGGCAGTAGCCTATGCCGCAGTAGAGTCTGGCGTTGCTTGTTTGGACTATCCGGAGTTTTATCCTCGTATCGAACACCGTTGCTACGGCTAAGCTATGTTTGATAAATGGCGTTATCCATATAATCGCACTCAATTTATTGTTAGGCTGGCCGATTCATCCCAGTGTATGCAATTATTAAGAATGGAATTAGGTTCTCAACATCCGGTATAAAAGAGCAAAGAGCGCTAAGGAGCTAGCATGAAAAAGATTTCGATTATTGGTGCGGGGCGAGTTGGTGAATCGACAGCACAGATTTTGGCCTATCGCGATAACGCTCACGAAGTGGTGTTGACCGATATTCGTGAAGGCGTTGCGAAAGGGACCGCGTTAGATCTGCAGGAGTCCGCGCCACTTTTTGGCTTTGACACTTGTGTGAATGGCGATGAAAGTAATGAAGCCATTGCTGATTCAGATATCGTGGTGATTACCGCGGGCTTGCCGCGTAAACCGGGTATGTCGCGCTCCGATGTGTTGGAGGCAAACCTTGCCGTTATCCGTCCAATCGCAGATGACGTGATGAAATACGCGCCGAATGCAATGGTGATTCTGGTAACGAACCCTGTTGATGTGATGTCATATGCCTTCTGGAAAGCGACCGGCTGGGATCGCAGTCGGGTATTTGGGCTTTCTGGTGTGCTGGATGCGGCCCGCATGGCGAGTTTCATCGCGATGGAAACCGGATACTCAAATCTTGATGTATCGGCAATGGTGCTCGGTGGCCATGGTGACTCGATGGTGCCGATGATCAGTTACACCACCATCAGTGGTATTCCGGTGAGTAATTTCATGGATGCCGAAACGATTGAGCGCATTGTTAAGCGTACCCGAAACGGTGGCGCTGAAATTCTTGCATTGAAAAAAACCAGTAGTGCGAATGATTCACCGGCTGCCGCAGTGGCGACGATGATCGATGCGATCTGTAATGACCGTAAACGTATTCTGCCATGTGTGGCGATGCTAGATGGTGAGTATGGACAGAAAGATATCGCGCTGGGTGTTCCAGTGGTGCTTGGTTCAGGTGGCATGGAAAGAGTGATTGAATTGCCGATGAGTGATGAAGAGTCGCGTTTGTTCAAACAGTCATCTGATCAGGTGACAAAAGATATCGAATTAATATCCTGAACGACATGCTGCTGATAGGGAGATGAATTAGATGGGGAAGCGTACCTTTACAATTACGGACAATGACACGGGCAAAAGTATTGAGTTGCCTGGGCTAGTCGATGGCCAGGGTATACCGGCGATTGATATCAGCACACTCTATCGGGATCATGGGCTTCTCACCTTTGACCCTGGTTTTCAATCGACCGCGAGCTGTCGTAGTGGCATCACCTTTATTGATGGTGATGAAGGGATTTTGCGTTATCGCGGGTATCCGATTGAGCAGTTGGCTGAAAAGAGCAGTTTTCTTGAGATCTCTTATCTTTTGATGAATGGTGAGTTGCCAAGTAAACCTGAGTTGGATGATTTTGTCGGACTGATTAGTCGTCATACGATGTTGAAAGAGAGTTTGCGTACCTTTTATAAGGGCTTCTATCATGACGCTCATCCGATGGCGAGCATGGTGGGTGTGGTGGGATCATTGTCTGCGTTTTATCATGATTCAACCGATGTGCATGATCCGCGGCATCGTGAGATTGCCGCACACCGTATGTTGGCAAAGATGCCGACGATCGCTGCGGCCTGTTACAAACACTCTATCGGTGAGCCGTTTGTCTATCCAAAAAACAATCTCAGTTACTGCGGCAACTTGTTGCATATGATGTTCTCGGTGCCGAGTGAAGATTACGTAGTCGACCCGGTCGCTGAAAAGGCGCTGGATATGATCTTTATTCTGCATGCCGATCACGAACAAAATGCGAGTACTGCCACCGTACGTCTGTCAGGTAGCTCAGGTTCAAATCCATTTGCCTGTATCTCGTCGGGTATTACGGCGCTGTGGGGCCCGGCGCATGGTGGTGCCAACGAAGCGGTGCTACATATGCTGAATGAGATCGGTGATGCGTCAAACATTCCAAAATATATCGCGAAGGCGAAAGATAAAGATGATCCGTTCCGCTTGATGGGGTTTGGTCATCGTGTCTATAAAAATCATGATCCACGCGCGACGATTATTCGCAAGATGTGCCATGAGGTACTAGAGAAGTTTGGTGATCCGAATGATCCGTTGTTTGAGCTGGCGATGGGATTGGAAGACATCGCGCTTAAAGATGACTACTTCATTGAGAAGAAGCTCTATCCGAATGTCGACTTCTACTCGGGCATTATTTACAAGGCACTGGGTATTCCGACCAATATGTTTACCGTGATGTTTGCGGTTGCACGTACCGTCGGTTGGGTATCACAGTGGATGGAGATGATTGGTGAACCGGGGCAGCGTATTGGGCGTCCACGCCAGATGTATATGGGTGAGGATGTGCGTGATTATGTCGATGTCGATAAGCGCTAACTAAACCGTTATTCCTGCTGAAGTAGTTTTTGTACGTCAGCAATTGAGGCCCGCTGAATTGGCTTGCCATCCAGCGGGCCTTTTGGTGCCTGGCGGATCCCTTTTTCAGGAAAGACGGTTAATTCTACTTTGGCTTCATCATCTTCGATCAGATAGAGCGGATAGCGTTTTAGCTCGCTATCATTAAAGCGGTATTCACGCTCATCAATAGTGAAAGGGGTGTGATGTTCGATGAGTAGCCAATCAACTGTCTGGCTGCTATCTGTGAACAGATGAATGTTGATGGCGGAATAGTGGTCTGCCGTACCGCGCAACACAGGGCCGACCAGCCGCGGTGAAAAGTCGCGTAGCAGGTTCATAATATCGATAGCGGTTTTTCTAAGCAAACGAAGTTCCATTGCTTGTTGTTCCGGCCGGAAAATAGTCTGATATTCTTTTAGTGCCAGCTCTATTTCAATATTGCGTGGCATATTTTGTTCGTCGGTAATGCCGAGTCGTTTTGCCGCTTTGCATTTGGCGGCGTGAAAATCAGTGATGCTTTCTTCGCTCATGATGCGCGCGGCTTCAACGGCTAACCGCTGGCGCATACGCGGGTTATTATTATCAGAACGCTTCATGTGACAGCGCTTTAAAAAAGCTGGGCAGGGGGCGCATCCACAAGCGGTGTGTCTGAACCATCATCAGCGACGGGCGGTTGTTTAATTTTTGGTTTGCTATAACGTGTGGGTGCGTATTCACTTCTAAACGTTTCAAAGATGGCTCCAGGTTGGTTACTTTCAGCAAGCAGGCCATTTTCAGGGTCGATACGAACAGTCACCAGACCCGGCGGGCGCTCTAATGGTTTTTCTGGAGTGCCTTCCAGCGCATCTTTCATGTAGTAGATCCACATGGGCAGTGCAGCGCGTCCGCCTGTTTCACGACTACCAAGAGAACGAACCTGATCAAACCCCACCCAGGCGATCGTCGCGACATCGGCATTGTAACCAGAAAACCAGGCATCTTTCTGATCATTGGTGGTGCCGGTTTTGCCCGCGAGGTCATTGCGCTTTAACTGGAGAGCGCGTCTGCCAGTGCCGTGTTTGATCACATCACGCAGCATGGAGGTCATTAAGTAAATGTTTTCCTGCGATGCTACGCGCTTGGCGATATTAAGTGGCGGCGGCAGCATGCCATCGTTAGATTCATCCAATATGAGGGCGTCAATTTCATCAGCCGACATGGTGCAGTCTTGATGGCAGACGGTGGCTGGGTTGGCTTCAAAGACAACGGTGTCATTTTCATCAATGATCTGTTTGACTAAATGAGGTGTCACGCGATAGCCGCCATTAGCGAGTGTCGCATAGCCACCTGCAAGTTGCAGTGGCGTAATGGCACCACTGCCGAGTGCGAGAGAGAGGTCACGTGGCAGGTTGTTGGCATCAAAGCCAAAGCGACTGACATATTCAAGCGCATAAGGAATGCCGATCGAGCGCATCAGTCGGATAGAGACTAGATTACGAGATTTGATTAAGGCCTGGCGTAGTCGTGTCGGACCAAAAAATTTACCGCTGTAGTTTTCAGGACGCCATGCGCTTTCCAGCCCGGGGTCATCAAACACCACGGGTGCATCATTGATCATACTGGCGGTGGTGAACCCTTTTTCAAGCGCAGCGGAATAGATAAACGGTTTGAAGTTTGAGCCGGGTTGACGAGTGGCCTGAGTGACGCGATTAAAGTTGCTGCGATGAAAATCATAACCACCATTGAGCGCGATGATATGACCATCGTGCGCGGAGACAGAGATCAAAGCGCCTTCTGCCTGTGGTGGCTGCGATAAGCGCCAGCCATGTTCTGGATCAACTTGTACGTAGATCAGGTCGCCTTCTTTGAGCACATCGGCGGCTGTTTTGAGTGTTGGGCCGCGCTTGTTGTCATCAATATAGGTGCGTGCCCACGACAAGCCACCCCACGGGATATGGACGACCTGGCCTTCTTCAGCATCGATCAATACCGTGACGGCATTTTCCTCTAGCGCCAGTACCACCGCAGCGGTTAAATAGCCTACGTTGGTAATATTTATAAACAGCTGATGCCATGATTCAATCGCAGGTAGATTGGCGAAATCAATATGGCCGAGCGTGCCGCGGTAACCGTGGCGTGAATCATAATCGAGTAAGGCGCGTCGAAGCGCATTATTTGCGGCGACTTGCAGGCGTGCATCGATGGTGGTGATGACTTTGTATCCGCCAGTATAAGTCTGTTCATCACCATATTGTTCTACCATCTGGGCGCGCACCATTTCAGCAACATGGGGTGCGGAGACTTCAATCGAAAGGCCGTGAAGCCTTGCAGTATCTTCTGCGCTTAGCGCATCTTCGTAGGTGTCGGTATCGATGTGGTTGAGTGCATGCATTCGACCGAGGACATAGTTACGTCGAGTAACGGCTCGTTTAGAGTTGGTGACAGGATTAAAACGAGAGGGAGCCTTGGGTAGTCCGGCAATCATGGCCATTTCAGCGATCGTTAGCTGATCCATCGTTTTGCCATAATAGACCTGTGCGGCGGCGGCGATTCCATAAGAGCGATGACCTAGATAGATCTTATTAAGGTAGAGCTCGAGGATCTCCTCTTTGGTGAGTTCATTTTCAATTTTAAAAGAGAGAAATATCTCATTTATTTTTCGCAGATAGGTCTTTTCACTGCTTAAAAAGAAGTTCCGTGCGACCTGCATGGTGATAGTACTGCCGCCCTGCGATTTCTGACCCGTCATGGCGAGATTAATGATCGCTCGAAGAATTCCCTGATAATCGACGCCTGGGTGTTCAAAGTAACGATTATCTTCAGCCGAGAGAATTGCATCGATCATTGATTGTGGTATTTCGTCGAATTTTAGTGGCGAGCGTTTCATTTCACCAAATTCTGAGATCAATTTCTTATCAGCAGTGTAAACACGCAGTGGAACCTGAAGCTTGACCTCTTTTAATTTTTCGATCGAAGGAAGGTCAGGTGATAGATAAAGATATACACCTAATACAGTTGTGGCGCCAAGAATGAAGAGTGCCGATAGTGTAATCAGCATCGATTTGAATAGTTTTTTTAAGAATTTCATTAGGCCGCGTCAGGTAAAAGTATAGATCGTGAATTTATCTTAATAATATTATAAAACTTTTTACGACAGCGGACGATAACATCTGTGACGTTAGCAAATATAAATTGTCTTTTAATTACTTGGTATCTACAGTTGAAAATGAGATTAAAATCACAGAACATCAGATTATCTTCATTAATTGGCCATAAAGGGATATAAGGTGCAATTTTTTAAGAAAACAGCGCCCCCATTAATTGGGCTTGATATTAGTACAACAGCGGTAAAGTTGTTGGAATTAAGTCGAACTGCTGGTGGTCGTTATCGCGTTGAGAGCTATACGGTGGTGCCACTGCCACCCGATGTCGTAGCAGAAAAGAATATTGTTGATGTTGAGGCTGTCGGCGGTGCAATATCTCGAGCACTAACACGTGCTGGTACGCGAACTAAAGCGGCTTCAGTTGCAGTTGCGGGCTCCGCGGTGATTACCAAGGTGATCACAATGCCGGCATTGTTATCCGATGACGATATGTTAGAGCAGATTCTGGGTGAAGCTGATCAATATATCCCTTTTCCAATGGAAGAAATTAATCTTGATTTCCAGGTATTAGGCCAAACAGAAAACGATGAAGCTTCTGTCGATGTGATGTTGGCGGCTTCTCGTAGTGAAAATATTGATGTTCGAGTCGCGGCATTAGACATCGCCGGTGTCAAAGCTGAAGTGGTTGATGTGGAAGCATTCGCGATGGAAACCGCTTTTTCATTGCTGGGTCAGCAGTTACCCGATAATGGCAGTGAAAAAACCATTGCGGTGATTGACGTGGGTGCCACGATGACAATCCTGAATGTATTGCATGATTTTAAAACAATCTATACCCGAGAGCAGGTCTTTGGTGGCAAGCAGTTGACGGAAGAGATTCAGCAGCGTTATGGCCTTTCTTATGATGAAGCGGGCATGGCTAAAAAACAGGGTGGTTTGCCGGACAACTATAAAAGTGAAGTGTTGCAGCCATTTAAAGAGGGTCTGGCGCAGCAGGTGAGTCGTTCATTACAGTTCTTCTTTTCATCGAGCCAGTATAGCAGTGTTGACCATATCGTTTTGGCGGGTGGCTGTGCCTCAATTCCTGGTATCGATGAAATGATCGAAGAAAAACTGGGTATTACGACTTCTGTTGCCAATCCATTTATGGATATGACCTTTGCATCAAAGATTAAACCCGATGCCATTAGTAATGATGCACCGGCGCTGATGATTGCATGCGGATTAGCGATCAGGAGATTTGATTAAATGACGCGCATTAATCTATTGCCGTGGCGAGAGCGGCAGAGAAAAGAGCTTCAGCGACAATTTGCCTCCATAGCTGGTGGCGCAGTTGTGTTGATGGGTGCAATCATTTTTTATGTTCATTTGCATATGGCCGCGTTGATTGATGCGCAGAACGCTCGGAATGAATATCTGAATAAAGAAATTGCAGTGGTTGAAGAAAAAATTAAAGAAATTAAAAGCCTGGAGTCAGAGAAACAGAACTTATTGACACGCATGGATGTGATTCAGCAATTGCAGACCAGGCGTCCAGAAATCGTTCATTTATTTGATGAATTTGTGCGGAATGTGCCGGAAGGGGTTTATTTAACTGAGATATCTCAGCGTGCTAATGCGATTAAAATCAAAGGGGTCGCACAGTCAAATGCAACGGTTTCCAGGTTTATGCGTAAATTGGATGAATCTGAATGGCTTGTAGACCCACGTCTAGAAGTTATTAAGGCTGACTTAAAAGGCCGTATACGTACCAGTACTTTTACGCTTCATGTCGAGCAGGTTGTCCCAGTCAAAGATCAATCAATTGATGAAGGGTTGTAGGGGTAAGGTATGGCTATCAATCTAAATATTGATTTCTCAGAGTTAAGTAAAATTGATCCCAATGATGTTACAAAATGGCCAATGGCGCTTAGGGCCATTGTCATCATTCTTTTATCTATTGGTGTATTAGGTGCAGGTTACTGGTTTGATACTCAGGATCAAATCGCTGCGCTCGCTGTGTCTGAGAAAAAAGAGAAAGAACTGAAAGATGTATACCGAATTAAACAGTCAAAAGCGGCGAATCTCGATGCCTATCGGGCTCAAATGGATGAGATGAAGCTCTCATTTGGTGCGATGTTACGGCAGCTGCCGAGTAAAACTGAGGTCGCTGAGTTGTTGGTCGATGTGTCCCAGACCGGATTGAAAAATGGGCTTGAGTTTGATCTGTTTAGGCCTGAAAGTGAGGTTCCCGCAGAATTTTATGCAGAATTACCGATTAAATTAAAAATGTCAGGCAGTTACCACGAATTTGGCACATTTGTGAGTGACCTGGCTGAACTGCCGCGAATTGTAACATTGCATGACTTTAGTATTAAGCCAAATGGAAGTGGTAAAAATGGTGAAAATACACTGTTAATGGAAGCAACGGCGAAGACATATCGCTATATTGAGGAAGAAGAGTAGCATGTTGAAGAGACGATTCAATATGAGTGCAGATAGCCTTTCCCTGAACTATGGAACAGGCCCAGTATTAAGCCGGATTTCTCGCGTTGGAATATATCTCGGTGCAGTGCTGTTACTTGCTGCTTGCAGTAATAGCGGGGTTAGTGATTTGGAGGCCTTCGTTGGAAAGGTGAAGGCGGCAAATCCTGGTAAAGTTGAGCCGCTACCTGAATTAAAGCCATTTGAGAAATATATCTATAGTGCTTATCTAGATGAAATAAAAGACCCTTTTATAACCTGGGAAACGATCAATCCTAAGGTTGATAAATCGCGAAAACCAAGTGGTGAGGAGGGTAGTGGTATTTTTCCTGACGGTCAGCGAGCTAGAGAAACGCTGGAGTCTTATCCGCTTGAAACACTGACGATGATGGGTACGCTTGAGTATTCAAATGCAAACTGGGGGCTTATTAAGGCACCTGATGGGATTATATATCGAGTTAAAAGTGGGAATTACATTGGGCAAAACCATGGGAAAATTTCAACGGTAAGTGATGAAAATATAGTGCTTGTTGAGATTGTGTCTGATGGTCTTGGTGGTTGGGAAAACCGGTCGGTGGAATTATCCCTGAATGAAGAATGATATGGATTGGGAGAGTTGGAAAATGAAGACCCAGAACTTAAGTAGTTTGAGAGGCCATACGATGGAGGTATTGCGTCGAATGCAGCTGGGAATAGTTTTTGTGGGGCTGTTTATAGTCGGGTCTTTCCCCGTTTATGCAGAGGAAGTTGGTGCGACGGTGCAAGCACTGGAAGATGTAGAGTTTGTTTCGCTGCCGGGTGACAGAGTGCAGGTTAAATTATCACTTTCAGGTACACCAGAAGTCGAGGAGCCGCTTAGCTTTACGATCGATAACCCTGCGCGTATTGCACTGGATTTTCCGGGTACTACCAGCAACATCGCAAGAAAAATACCGATTGGAATGGGCATTGCGCGCAGTATCAATGCGGTGGAGGCGAAAGGTCGCACTCGTGTTGTATTGAATCTGGTCAGGATGGTGCCATATGAAACACGTGTTGATGGACAGGATTTTTATATTATTCTTGGGAGTGATGCCGTAACCGGCGCTGCTCCTGCTATGGCCGATAGTGAGCCGGGTGAGGGAGGCGAAGCAGTTCACCAGGTTATAGAGCGTCAACATGAAATAAAAAACATTGATTTTAGGCGTGGTAAGAAAGGCGAAGCGCACATTATTGTGACACTTTCTAACCCTGCGACGCCGGTTAATATTACGGAAGAAGGCGGCAATGTGGTACTAGACTTCCTTGGTGCCAAGTTGCCTGATGAGTTTATCCGCCGTTTGGATGTGATTGATTTTGCAACGCCTGTGACCACCATCGATAGTTTTATGGAGAAAAGCAATGCTCGACTGATTGTGAAGGCTGAAGGTGATTATGAACAACTTGCCTATCAGGCTAATGAGACGTTTACGCTTGAAATTGCACCGCTGACAGAAGCGGAAAAAGAAGTAAAACGGGATAAGTTCGGTTATTCAGGTGAGCGGTTGTCACTTAATTTCCAGGATATCGAGATTCGAGCTGTATTGCAGTTAATTGCTGATTTTACAGATATTAATATGGTGACAAGCGACACCGTGCAGGGAAGTGTGACATTGCGCCTACAAAACGTTCCCTGGGATCAGGCATTGGATCTTATTTTGAAGACCAAGGGGCTCGCTAAACGAGAGCAGGGTAATGTGATGTTAATTGCCCCTAGTGAGGAAATTGCTGCGCGCGAAAAGCAGGAGTTTGAATCGCTAAAACAGGTTGATGAACTTGCCCCTCTTTTTTCTGAAGTGATTCAAATTAATTATGCAAAAGCATCTGATATAGCAGGGATTTTATCGTCATCTAATAATTCGATGATGTCAGATAGAGGGCGCGTGTCAGTTGATGAGCGTACCAATAATTTGCTGGTTCGTGACACCCCAGAAAAGCTAGAAGATATTTTGCGTCTTATTGATGATCTTGATATCGCAGTACGTCAAGTGTTGATTGAATCTCGTATTGTGATTGCGAATGACGACTTTAAACGCGACGTAGGGGCTCGTTTTGGTGCGTCAGGTTTTAAAAATCAAGGTAGCGGTAACCAGGAGATCACATCGGGTTCTCTTAATGGCACGACTCAAATAGGTAATGGGGATGTCTGGGAGTTTGATGATCGCATGAATGTTAATTTGCCAGTGGTTGGTGATGCAGGTTCACTTGGGCTGGCTGTTTTGGGGTCTAATTTTTTGATTGAAATGGAGCTTTCGGCAATGCAGGCGGAAGGAAAAGGCGAGGTGGTCTCAAGTCCTCGGGTTATCACTTCTAATCAGTCTGTCGGGATAATTGAGCAGGGGGTTGAGGTGCCGTATCAGGAGGCGTCATCCAGTGGTGCGACGACAACCTCGTTTAAAAAAGCGGTGCTGAGTCTTGAAGTGACGCCACAAATCACTCCCGATGATCGAATCATCATGGATTTGATTGTTAAAAAGGATAATGTCCTCCGGGTTGCGGGTGGTGGGACTATTCCGAGCATTGAGACGCGCGAGGTTCAAACGCAGGTGCTGGTTGAGAATGGCGAAACGGTTGTTTTGGGCGGCATTTATGAACAGAACAAGAGTGATGGCGTAGAGAAGGTGCCTTTTTTTGGCGATATCCCGGTGATTGGCGCATTGTTTAGAAGAACGGTTAAGCAGGATGCTAAAAATGAGTTATTAATTTTTGTGACACCTAAGATTCTTAAGGAGTCGTTAGGGGCGCGTTAATGAATTGTTCATTTTAGTAAATATAGCGAAAGCCGGGAATACCCCGGCTTTTTTTTTCCTGAATATTATAAGCACTTGATTTATTGTTAAAAAAATGGCATATCTTCACTTATATGGATGAGTTGAATAATATATTTTTAGTGGGGCCAATGGGGTCAGGGAAAACGACTATCGGACGGCAGTTGGCAAAAGTGCTTGAGCGTGAGTTTTTGGACAGTGATCATGAGATTTCCCGTCGTACTGGTGCCGATATTCCGTGGATCTTTGATATCGAAGGCGAAGCGGGGTTTCGTGAGCGTGAGCGCGCCGTTATTGATGACTTAACTCAGCGGCAGGGCATTGTGCTTGCAACAGGAGGAGGCGCAGTGCTGGACGCTAGTAATCGTCAGTATTTAGCGTCGCGTGGGACAACTGTTTATCTCTCTGCCTCAATTGACCAGCTTCACATGCGTACGGCAAAAGATCGTAATCGACCTTTGTTGCAGACTGATGACCCTCGTGCGCAGATTGAAGCATTAATGGAAATTCGAGATCCGCTCTATCGAGAGGTCGCGGATATTGTGGTGGATACTGATGATCGTAGTGTGCGCGCAACAGTCCAGTATGTCATTGATGAAATTTCACAGCAGACGAGTAGTGAAATGTGACACCATATATAATGGTGAAAATTAATTTAGGTAAGTTGTTTCATGAAAACGTTTGATGTTGACCTGGGGGCGCGTAGCTACCCCATATTTATAGGTCGCGAACTGCTGGGTCAGCCTGAATTGCTGGCGCCGTATATTGTGGGTCATCAGGTGCTGGTGGTGAGTAATGAGACAGTTGCGCCACTTTACCTTGAGCAGTTAAAAATGGCCCTTGTCGGCTTTAAATATGAGGGCGTGATTTTACCTGATGGTGAGCAGTACAAAACGCTGGAGTACCTGAATACCATCTTTGATGGGTTGCTAAAAGCGCGCTGCGGCCGAGATGTGACACTCATTGCGCTAGGCGGTGGAGTGGTGGGCGATATGACGGGCTTTGCTGCGGCATCCTATCAGCGTGGGGTTAACTTTATTCAGATACCGACCACTGTACTGGCGCAGGTTGATTCGTCTGTTGGTGGTAAAACAGGGGTCAATCATCCGTTAGGCAAAAACATGATTGGTGCCTTTCATCAACCACAGGCGGTACTGGTGGATACTTCGGTACTGGCCACACTGGATGATCGCCAGTTGAGCGCGGGGATTGCAGAGGTGATTAAGTACGGTTTAATTAGTGATGAACCTTTTTTCTGCTGGCTGGAAGAAAACATGCCACGTTTGCTGGCGCGCGACGATGATGCGTTAATCTATGCGATTGAACGATCCTGTCGCAATAAGGCGGAGATTGTTGCGCAAGATGAAAAAGAGAGCGGTGTACGTGCACTGCTGAATTTAGGCCATACCTTTGGCCATGCGATTGAAGCAGGCATGGGCTATGGCCAGTGGCTACACGGTGAAGCAGTGGCGGTTGGCACTTGTATCGCAGCCGATTTATCGCGTCGACAAGGCTGGATTGATGATGTGGCTGTCACACGGATAATTGAATTGACCAGGGCTGCAAACCTGCCTACTCAGGCACCGTCAGCGCTTTCAGTTGCAAAGTTTAATGAACTGATGGCGGTTGATAAAAAAGTTAAGGCGGGTAAGCTGCGTTTGATTCTATTAAAGGGCATTGGTAACGCAGTTGTTTCGGATGATTTTGATGGTGATTTAATGGATGCCAGCATTGATGCGTATCGGGAGTCATAAAGACGTGAATGCTACTCTGGCACCTTATGCGGCAACGGTGACGAATTCTCGAGGCCGTCGGCATCAGGAAGCGCCACCAAATTATCGCACTGAATATCAGCGCGATAGAGATCGTATCGTACACTCCGCTGCTTTCCGTCGCCTTGAATATAAGACGCAGGTCTTTGTTAATCATGAAGGTGACATGTTTCGAACGCGCCTCACTCACTCCGTTGAGGTGGCACAAATTGCGCGTTCAATTTGTCGAATTCTAAATCTAAACGAAGATCTGGTGGAGGCGATTGCGCTTGCGCATGACCTTGGTCATACCCCTTTTGGCCATGCCGGGCAGGACTCGCTAAACCGCTGTATGAGTGCATTTGGTGGTTTTGAGCATAACCTCCAGTCATTGCGGGTGGTGGATGAACTGGAAGAGCGTTACGCGGAATTCAGTGGGCTTAACCTCACCTATGAATCGCGCGAAGGGATTTTGAAACACTGCTCACCTAAGCGTGTAAAAGAGCTGGGTGAATTAGGTGAGCGCTTTACCAACAAGCAGCAGCCGAGTCTTGAAGCGCAGCTTGCGAATGTCGCGGATGAGATTGCCTATAATAATCATGATATGGATGACGGTATGCGCTCCGGCTTGATTACACTTGAGCAGCTATGTGAAATGTCACTGTTTGCTGAGCAGCATGAATTTGTGATGGGTCATTACAAAAACCTTAGCGAGCGCCGTACGATCCATGAAGTGGTGCGACGGATGATTAATGCTCAGGTAACGGATCTTATCGAGACCAGTCTTGCGAACATTAAGCAGGCGGCACCGCAGACGATTGATGATATTCGTCAGCATGAAAAACCATTGATTAGTTTTAGCGAGGAGATGTATGCCTACAACCTGGAGTTGAAGCGTTTTTTGCGCAAAGGGCTATATCAACATTATCGTGTACGACGCATGAGTACCAAGGCGGATCGGATCATTAAATCGTTGTTTGATATCTTTCTTGAAGACCAGCATCTGTTGCCACCGGATTACGATAGCAAAGTGACCCAGATGGGCGCGAGCGACGGGGATACGGGTAAGGCGCGGGTGGTGGCTGACTATATTGCGGGGATGACAGACCGTTATGCGATTGGTGAATTTGAACGACTCTTCAATCCATCGCAGCTAACTTAAGTCGAGCATGCGGATTTATATGCAGACAGCAGTAGAAGAAAACGTGCCGATGCGTTTTTGTCAGCTGATCTTGCAGCAGGATCTGTTGGGCGGCTGGACGCTGATCAAAGAGCGCGGTACGCAAGGATCAAAGGGCAGGCTTCAGCGCGAGCATCATGAAAGTTATGCCGATGCTGAGAATGCAATGATGCGCGCGCGTGATGCGCTGGCGAATAAAGGTTATCGAGTCGTCTTTATACGTGGCGAGGCAATCTCTTAGTGACGAAGCCGAATATCAATAACGAGCCATCCGCCAATGGGGGCTACCTCGGATTATATGGATTAACGCGCGAGCCATTTGTTGGTGAGATGTCATCAGCGTTTTTTTACCTCGGCGCGACACGGGAGCAGCGCCTTAACCTGTTGTTGCACCTCATTCCGCTGGGAGAAATTCTGCTCATTACCGGTGTGCCGGGCATTGGTAAAACGACGCTGTTAGAACAATTTCTTGCCAGGGGAAAAGAGTCGTGGCGTGTCTGTCGGCTGGATGCCAGCGCAGGCCTGGATTCAAATCAGCTGTTACAGCAGCTGGTGCAGGCCTTTGCACCTGAGGTTGCGGGGCAGGCTGATCGATTCGAACGGGAGCGGCTGTTAATCGCTCAACTGCAGTTATTGCGTAAAAATGCGCAGCAACCGATGTTGTTGATCGATAACGCACAACATATACCCGAGTCTGGTTTTCGCGCGCTAAGTAAAATCATTCTTGATGCCCCAGAAGAAGAGAGACTTTTTGGGGCGGTGTTATTTAGTGAGCCTGAGATCGAAGAGAAACTCAATAATCCCGCGCTGCAGGCGTTACGGGGGCAGATCAAACACACCTTTGAATTACCGCGGTTAAGTGAAGAAGAGACGTTGCAATACCTTGACCATCGCATTCAGGTGGCAGGGCTTCAGGGCAGCAGTCCTTTTACTGCCGCAGTCAATAAAGCGATCTTTGGCGCGTCAAAGGGGTTGCCGCTGAAGATTAATGAGTTGGCGCAGGCGGTGATGCAAAATAAGCAGCATGTCGCCTCCCCACAGCCGACGGCTACCCCTGAGGCCGGGGAAGGTCGTGTCGATAAACCAGGAAAGGTTAAGTTGCCACGAATCTCTTTGGCGATTGTATGGCCATTTGTCCTCGCTGCATTACTGGCGAGTCTACTGGTGTTTCAGGATGACGTTAATTCGTTATTTAATCCGCCTGATGAACCGGTGGAGGTTTCTACAGCGGAAGAGGTGAATGAGCCACTCGCTACTGTAGCGCAGGCTCTTAAACAAACGGAAGAGGCAGAGACATTGGTTGCGGCTGTTCAGGAGCAGCCCATTCTACTGGAGAATAATGCCGCTGCAGTGATATCCGAGGTAGAGCGTCAGGAAACTAAAGTTGAGGCAGCGGTAGAGACACCAGCGGCCGTTGAGAAAACAGACGTTATTGATCCTTCAACCATTGAACCAGAAGCGCCAGCATTGCCTGTGGCTGAGTTGATCGATGCTGTGCCCGAGCAAGCGGCGGCTCAAAAGGTGCCAGTGGAAGCGGCTGAGCCTTCTGTGCCAAAGCGTGACTGGGTCATGGGTCAGCGCCCCCAGGCTTATACCTTGCAAATTGTCGCGCAGGAAAAATTGCAGAAGCGAGAAGCGTTTATTGCTCGTTTTGAACTGGAAAATGATGTTGAGCGTTTCAGTACAAACAAGAAAGGGGTGCGCTGGTATGTGGCGGCGGTGGGTGTCTATGATTCTCGCACCGAAGCACTCGAAGCGAGTCGTCAGCTGCCGGAAGGGGTGGTGCCGTGGGTACGCAGTTTTGCCTCCATTCAAAAAGAGTTGTGGCGAGATAATTCTGCTAAAGGAGTTGTTAACAGGGGCGAGAATGATGAGGCTAAATCATCGCCATCGGATGAGCAGCTTACCCCACCCGTATTGACACCGCAGGAGCGCTGGGTATTAGCGCGTTCGCCAGATCACTATGTGCTGCAGTTGGCCGCATTTGAAAAAGAGGCTAAAACACGTGGATTTATCGAGAGCCATCAGCTGCAGGATTCGGGTAAGCTTGTTCGCTTGATTAACAAGGGGCAGCTCTGGTACGTCGCAATTTATGGTGATGTGGCCGACCGTGCTGAGGCACTGCAGCTGGCAGATGACCTTGAGAATAGCAAGGGTGTTTCTCGGCCGTGGGTGCGCTCATTTGACTCTTTGCAGCGCGCAGTACAAAAAATCCAGCAAAAATAGCCATTTCTGGTTCTTCCAATGCCCTTGTGATCACTGGTATATTACTTTTATTTCAAAGGCTTATGTTAATTTTGCCAGCTAATCAATAATGCGCTGATATTGAATGGAAGCGGCTAGGCGGGTATACTTCGGCGGCCTAGTCTGTGTGCAGCGCCCGCACCTCTGCGCACGGCCATTATTTGGCCTTGTTTGCGCAAAAAACAATCAGACAGGATGTGACAGAGAATCCCCCGCCCCGATCGATTGGGACGCTTTGGGGTGCATCGAGGAGGGTGTTGATTTGTCTCCTCGGGCATCTGCTGTTTAAAGGGTGTCCGCGTAGTTGAAAGAGCTGCGCGTCGTACATTTCAGAAATATTTTTTGAGAGGAACAAACTATTGTCCCGTCAAACACGACCTTCTAAGCAAGGTTTATACGATCCTGCCTATGAGCATGATGCCTGTGGTGTCGGCTTTGTTGCGAATATTAAAGGCAAAAAGAGCCATGCAACTGTTCGTCAGGGACTGACGATTCTTGAGAACCTTGAGCATCGTGGTGCGGTGGGCGCAGACCCGCTGGCTGGTGATGGCGCAGGTTTGTTGCTACAGATTCCAGATCAGTTTTTTCGCGAAGAGTGCGCGGCTAGCGGTGTTACGTTGCCTGCGGAAGGCGCTTATGGCGTTGGTATGCTCTTCTTGCCGCAAAATGTGCCTGATCGACAGGCGTGTGAGCTGCTGATTGAAAGCACGATTGAAGATGAAGGGCAGTCTGTATTGGCCTGGCGCGATGTGCCGACTGATAACAGTTGTTTAGGCGAGAGTGTGAAGGCGGTCGAGCCGGTTGTTCGCCAAATCTTCATCGGACGAGGTGATAACTGCGCCGATACTGACGCCTTTGAGCGCAAACTATTTGTGATTCGTAAACTGGCCGAGAACGCGATTGCGACCTCTGGCATGGAAGAGAGCGGCCAGTTTTATGTGCCTTCTTTTTCTGCGCGCACTATCAACTACAAAGGGATGCTACTTTCTAATCAGGTTGACGCCTATTTTATTGACCTGAACGATGAGCGTGTCGTCTCTGCACTGGCACTGGTTCATCAGCGCTTTTCGACTAACACTTTCCCATCGTGGGATCTGGCGCATCCATTCCGCATGATTGCACATAACGGAGAGATCAACACCGTGCGTGGCAACATCAACTGGATGGCGGCACGTCGTCATGCGATGGCGTCAAACCTGCTGGGTGATGACCTTGAAAAGCTGTGGCCACTGATCGCCGAAGGGCAGTCTGATTCGGCCTGTTTCGATAACGCATTGGAACTGCTGGTTGCCGGTGGTTACTCGATGGCACATGCGATGATGATGCTGATTCCAGAGGCATGGTCAGGCAATCCGCTGATGGACGAAAAACGCCGTGCATTTTATGAATACCATGCGGCACTGATGGAGCCTTGGGATGGCCCTGCTGCGGTTGCCTTTACCGATGGCAGGCAGATCGGTGCGACACTGGATCGTAACGGACTGCGTCCTGCACGCTATGTGATCACCGAAGATGATACTGTAATGATGGCTTCTGAAATGGGCGTGCTGCCATTCGCCGATGAGAAGATAATCAAAAAATGGCGTCTTCAGCCAGGTAAGATGTTTATGATTGATCTTGAGCAGGGGCGTATCATTGATGATGCTGAGCTGAAGGCAGGCCTCGCTAACTCACATGATTACCAGGCGTGGCTCGACAAAACTCAGATCCATCTTAAGGATCTGCCTGCGGGTGATATGCGTGCCGGGTTTGATGCGGACTCGCTACTGAATCGTCAACAGGCGTTTGGTTTTTCTCAGGAAGATATCAAAACCATTATGACCCCAATGGCGCTGACTGGCCAGGAAGGGACGGGCTCGATGGGTACCGATACGCCGGTGGCTGTTTTATCAAGCAAGGCGAAGCCGCTGTTTAACTATTTCAAACAGAATTTTGCACAGGTGACCAATCCGCCGATCGATCCGATTCGCGAAGAATCAGTGATGTCGCTGGTGTCTCTGATTGGGCCGCGCCCTAATCTGCTGGGTCGTGATGAAGCGGGTAGCCACATGCGCCTTGAAGTACCGCAACCGGTGTTGACCAACGAAGACCTGGATCGTATTCGTCACATTAAAGATCACACCGATGGGGCCTTTAGCACCTGCACGCTGAATATCTGTTATCCCTCAGATCTCGGTGCTAACGGCATGGAGAAGGCGATTGCTGATCTGTGTGAAAAAGCAGAAAGCGAAGTGAAAAAGGGTTATAACATTTTGATTTTGTCGGATCGTGAAGTCGATGCACAACATGTTGCGATTCCTGCGGCACTCGCTACTTCAGCAGTTCATCATCATCTGGTGCGTGCCGGGCTACGTACTGAAGCCGGGCTTGTGATTGAAACCGGTGCGGCACGTGAGAATCATCACTTTGCAGTGCTGGCAGGTTACGGTGCCGAAGCGGTGAATCCATATCTTGCGTTTGAAACACTCTCTTCTATTAAAGACAGCTTGCCAGAACAGCTTGATGAAGCTGAGTTACAGAAACGCTATATTAAAGCGGTTGGTAAAGGGTTGCTGAAAGTGATGTCGAAGATGGGCATCTCGACCTACCAGTCTTATTGTGGCGCGCAGATCTTTGATGCCGTGGGTCTTTCAACTGCATTTGTTGATCAGTACTTTACTGGCACCGTTACTACCATTGAAGGTGTCGGCCTGTTAGAGGTCGCGCAGGAAGCGGTTATGTGGCATCAAAATGCCTATGGCGATGCGCCGATCTATCGCAACATGCTGGATGTTGGTGGTGATTATGCACTGCGTTTGCGTGGTGAAGACCATGTCTGGACATCCGATACGATCTCTAAACTGCAACATGCAACGCGCGCAAACGATGCAACTACTTATGCTGAATATGCGAAGCTAATTAATGAAAGCAGTGAGCGTCTGTTAACCCTGCGCGGCCTGTTTAAGTTTAAGTCTGATAAGGCATCGGTACCGCTTGAAGAAGTGGAAGATGCCAAAGAGATCGTAAAACGTTTTGTGACTGGCGCGATGTCATTCGGTTCGATCTCGCATGAAGCGCATTCAACACTGGCGATTGCGATGAACCGCATCGGCGGTAAATCAAACACGGGTGAGGGTGGTGAAGAGCGTGAACGCTTTAAGCCGCTGCCGAATGGTGACTCGATGCGTTCTGCGATCAAGCAGGTTGCATCGGGACGCTTTGGTGTCACCGTTGAATACCTGGTGAATGCCGATGAGATTCAGATCAAGATGGCGCAGGGTGCGAAGCCGGGTGAAGGCGGACAGCTGCCAGGTCATAAAGTAAATCAGGTGATCGCACGTGTGCGCCACTCAACACCGGGTGTCGGTCTGATTTCACCGCCGCCGCATCATGATATCTACTCGATTGAAGATCTGGCGCAGCTGATTCACGATCTGAAAAATGTCAATCCAAAGGCACGCATCAGTGTGAAACTGGTTTCTGAAGTGGGCGTGGGAACCGTTGCCACCGGTGTCTCGAAGGCACATGCTGACCATGTCACCATCTCCGGTTTTGATGGCGGTACCGGCGCAAGCCCACTGACCTCAATCAAGCATGCCGGTTCTCCGTGGGAGATTGGTCTTGCTGAAACACATCAGACCCTGGTGATGAATAAGCTGCGTGGTCGTATTTCGGTACAGGTCGACGGCGGTATGCGTACCGGCCGTGATGTGGTGGTTGGTGCGATGCTCGGTGCCGATGAGTTTGGTTTTGCCTCTGCGCCACTGATTGTTGAAGGGTGTTTGATGATGCGTAAGTGTCACCTCAACACCTGCCCGGTTGGTGTTGCCACGCAAGACCCTGAACTACGCAAACGCTTTACCGGTAAGCCAGAGCACGTCGTAAACTATTTCTTTATGGTGGCCGAAGAGATTCGCCAGATCATGGCTGAACTCGGTTTCCGTAAGTTTAATGAGATGATCGGTCGTTCTGAATTCCTCGACACGAATCGTGCGATTAACCACTGGAAAGCGAAAGGGTTAGATTTCTCTCGCGTCCTTTACAAGCCAGAAGCGGGGCCGGGTGTCGCGATCTATAATTGTGAAACTCAGGAACATGGCCTTGAATATGCGCTTGATAACAAACTGATTGCTGAAGCGGCGCCTGCATTAGAGCGTGGTGAAGCGGTCACGATTGAAACACCGATCACCAATGTTAACCGTACCTTCGGTGCGATGTTGTCAGGGCGCGTGGCTGAGCGTTATGGCCTTGAAGGTTTACCGGAAGATACCATCTCGATTAAGGTGCGCGGTATCGCGGGTCAGAGTTTTGGTTCTTTTGTCGCACACGGTATTAGCATCGAACTCATCGGCGAAGCAAATGACTATGTGGGTAAAGGGCTATCGGGCGGACGCCTGGTGATCTATCCACCGAAGGAATGCCCAATCATTCCTGAAGAAAACATCATCGTGGGTAACACTGTACTTTATGGTGCGATTACCGGTGAGGCCTATTTCCGTGGTGTTGCGGGTGAGCGTTTCGCGGTGCGTAACTCAGGTGCGACGACCGTTGTAGAAGGCGTTGGTGATCACGGTTGTGAATATATGACCGGCGGTATCGTGGTGGTACTTGGTCAGACCGGACGTAACTTCGCGGCAGGTATGAGTGGCGGTATTGCCTACGTACTTGATGAAGCGGGTGACTTCAAACAGCGCTGTAACATGGCGATGGTTGATCTTGAACCGATCCCAGCAGAAGATGATTCGCTTGAGCTGCTTGAACAGCAGGGCGGCGAACTGGAGACACACGGCAGTGTTGATATTCAGAACGACATGACACGTTATGACGCGCTGCGTCTGAAACACCTGATCGAGCGTCATATGCACTACACCGATAGCGGTCGCGCACGTGAGATTCTCGATAACTGGGATGCGTGGTTACCAAAATTTGTGAAAGTGATGCCGGTTGATTATCGTCGTGCGTTGCAGGAGATGCAGGCCGCCCAGGAGAAATCAGCAGGGAAAAAGGCGCAAAGTAATGCTGCAGGAGGACAACACTGATGGGTAAGCCAACAGGATTTCTCGAGATCGCACGACAGGAACGAAGCTATAAGCCGGTCGAAGAGCGCATCAAACATTATGATGAGTTTGTGATTCCGTTAAGCGAAGAAGAACTGAATGCGCAGGGCGCGCGTTGTATGGATTGCGGCATCCCATTTTGCCATCAGGGCTGCCCGGTGAATAACAACATCCCCGACTGGAATGACCTGGTCTATAAAAATGACTGGCGCAATGCCATCGATGTGCTGCATTCAACCAATAATTTTCCTGAGTTCACCGGCCGCATCTGTCCCGCTCCATGTGAAGCAGCTTGTACCCTGAACCTTGAAGATATTCCGGTCACGATTAAATCTATCGAGTGCGCGATTGTTGATCGCGCGTGGCAGCAAGGATGGATCAAGCCAGAAATCGCTAGTCACAAGACAGGCAAAAAAGTTGCCGTGATTGGCGGCGGTCCAGCGGGCATGGCGGCGGCGCAACAGCTGGCGCGTGCCGGGCATGCGGTGGAAGTTTATGAAAGACAGGATCGCATCGGTGGTCTATTACGTTACGGTATTCCTGATTTCAAGATGGAAAAAAGTTACATCGATCGTCGTGTTGAGCAGATGGAAGCGGAAGGTGTTGTCTTCCATGTTAATGCACATGTCGGTGTCGATGTTGATATCAAACAGCTGCAGCAGGACTTTGATGCAGTAGTGCTCGCTGGTGGCAGTGAGCTCCCACGGGACCTACCCGTAGCTGGTCGTGAACTGGGCGGTGTTCATTTCGCAATGGATTTTCTACGTCAGCAAAACAAGCGTGTTGCTGGTGATGAGATTCCAGTCAGTGAAGCGATCAGTGCTGAAGGTAAACATGTGGTGGTGATCGGTGGTGGCGATACCGGTTCCGATTGTATCGGCACCTCGATTCGACACGGCGCGGCATCAGTCACTCAGCTTGAAATTATGCCGAAGCCTCCTGAAAAAGAAGATAAAGGTAGCACCTGGCCTGATTGGCCGAACAAAATGCGCACTTCAAGTTCGCAGGAAGAAGGGGCTGCACGTCAATGGTCGATATCTACTAAGTCAATTAAAGGCGAAGCGGGTAACGCTAAAACATTGAATGCAATCAGTGTTGAATGGGGCCCGAATGGCCCGCAGGAAGTTGCAGGCAGTGAGTTTTCATTGAAGGCTGACCTGATACTACTGGCGATGGGTTTTGTTCATCCTGTACGAGATGGAATGCTGGAGGCACTCGGTGCCGAATTAGACGGACGCGGCAATGTACAGGCCAATACAGATGATTATAAAACTTCCGTAGAGAAGGTGTTTGCTGCCGGTGACATGCGTCGTGGTCAATCGTTAGTGGTATGGGCGATCCGTGAAGGACGTCAGACTGCACGCGCGGTTGATGAGTTTTTGATGGGGAGTTCTGATCTACCACGCTAAACAGGTACAACGATAACCAAGTACCGGATTGTGGTGTTCATAATAGAGACAATAACTAAAAGTTTTTAAGGCTGACCGATGACCGAATTAAAAAATGATCGTTTCCTACGTGCCCTGCTAAAAGAGCCGGTCGACGTAACCCCTGTCTGGATGATGCGTCAGGCTGGTCGTTATCTGCCAGAGTATCGCGCCACACGCGAACAGGCCGGTAGTTTTATGGACCTGTGCAAAAACGCAGAGCTTGCCTGTGAAGTGACGTTGCAACCACTAGAGCGTTACCCGCTTGATGCCGCGATTCTGTTTTCAGACATCCTGACTATTCCAGATGCGATGGGCCTTGGTCTACGTTTTACTGCTGGCGAAGGGCCAACCTTCGACAACCCTGTGCGCACCGAAGCCGACGTTAATAAACTATTTGTGCCAGAGCCTGAAGGTGAACTGCAATATGTGATGAATGCAGTGCGCACCATCCGTAAAGCGCTGGATGGTCGTGTGCCGTTGATTGGTTTTTCGGGTAGCCCATGGACACTCGCAACCTACATGGTTGAAGGCGGCGGCACCAAAGATTATGCAAAAGTTAAAGGGATGATGTTTGATCGCCCAGACCTGATGCACAAGCTACTCGATACTACTGCACAGTCTGTGACCTCTTATCTGAATGCGCAGATCGAAGCGGGCGCGCAGGCAGTACAGATCTTTGATACCTGGGGCGGCGCGCTAACACCACGCGACTACAAAGAATTTTCACTGCGTTACATGCAGCAGATCGTTGATGGTCTGATCCGTGAAAAAGATGGTCGTAAAGTGCCAGTGATTCTGTTCACCAAAGGTGGTGGCCAGTGGCTGGAAGCGATGGCCGATACCGGTTGTGATGCACTGGGCCTGGACTGGACCACCGATATTGCAGATGCGCGCAGACGCGTGGGCGACAAGGTTGCACTACAGGGCAACATGGATCCAAGCACCCTTTATGCAAGCCCGGAGCGTATTCGCCAGGAAGTTGCGACCATTCTGGAAGGTTATGGCAATGGCGAAGGGCATGTCTTTAATCTTGGTCATGGTATCCATCAGTTTGTTGATCCTGAGCGTGCGGGTGCATTCATTAACGCTGTGCATGAGCTCAGTCCTCAATACCATAAGTAGCTCGATTACATTTATAAAACACCTGGAGTCACTGACTAAGTAATATTACTGTCATTACGAGCAGCGCGAAGTAATCTCTTCGTATGAGTAACATTGGTGCAAGAGATTGCCGCGTCGTTTCACTCCTCGCAATGACACTTAGTTAGTGCCCCCCTAAATGAGTTGTAATGATATGAAAGACGTCGATGATCTAAGCATGTTTGCCCCTTCCGGACCGCCACCAATTCCGGAAGATTTTGAAAAGCTACGCCACATGGAAGCGTTTTCTGAAGCGATGTTTAACCGCATCGTCAGCATTCAGGAAAAAGATCATGCCGCATGGGATGCAACCAAACCGTTTGCAGAGCGGATCAAAAACATCCCACTACATGCGTTGATCTTCAGTAATCCAGATCGCGACCCAGTTGAGTTTGCCACCACCATTGCACCGTTCTATCCACTGCGTGGTGAGATGCAACAGATCGCGCATTGTGCAAAACAGGTCGCAGAGAATCCCACCGTGTGTGAACTACATGCCGGCAACGGTTTTGTCGGTAGCCTGTTGGCACAGGAAGGTGTCAATGTGATTGGTACGCGTGATCCAAAGGCCAAGCCAAATCAGATCCCAGACTTTTATGATGCCGAGAAATACATCATGAAAGAGATGGCCGTTGATGCCATCGATTTCGAATTTGATGTCGCCTTCTCAGCATGGATGCCCGGTGGTGAAAATCTGACACCAGCAATTCTGAAGCACAAACCGAAGCTGATCGTGTTTATACATACCGACCATGCCGACGAACAAAGCAAAGTGCCACAAACCGGTACACCTGAAGCGTTTATAGATTTACCAGAAAACTATGCACTCATCGCAGGCTGGTCAATCACCCGCCCAAAAAATTGTTTGAATGAAGTGTGGGAAGAGCTAACCCCAAGCATCGAAGAAGTACGCCACGTTAAAATCTACGCCGATACCCCGTATCACGATATTGACCTCGGTGAAGGACTAGAACCATCAGAACCTTACGACTGGGAAAAAGAACTCGATATGGTGCTAACCGGGTTGAGTGCTAAAGAGCATCTTCGTAGTCAGGGTTTTCCCGTCTAGCCTCCTTCCTTTCAGTCATTGATCTAAGTAGGGTGGGCACATGTGCCCACCTTTGCGTTGTGGGGTATCCTCCTCACTTCCCGCTACTCTCTTCCCCACTCATTAGCCACAGCCGTCATTCCGGCGTAGGCCGGAATCTAGGGTCTACTTAACAGAACCGGACTATATGGCATTTACCAGAACTTATGGGTAGTGATTTTATAGCCTTTCTAAAGAAGCGTATGATGCTTAATTATGAAAATACCAACTACATCATATGATTCTATTACGAAAAATTACGTTGCTACTATTAAATGGATGAGTGATATAGGGGTCAATATTGGCTCAGGAAGATCAAGGCACTATGCAAAAGTAATTGATTGTTGGAAGGATGCATACAAGGAGGCAACAGAAAGAGAAGCAAAAGAGATATTCCCTGATTTTGTTAACTCTGTATTTGAAATTTCAGATTTTATTAAGATTTATGAGGCATTTAAAAATGTAGCGCCAGAGGACTTATTTAGTATAAGAGGCAAGCTACAAAAAGGCGTAAGTGGTCCATTACGCTCAGAAGATGAAAAGCCGAAATCTACGGTTGCTAGAAATTATATATTCGAGGCATTGGTGGCTGCGAGGGCTCATAATCCAGATAGCGGTGTATCGGCAATATTAAATGCAGAGTCCGACACTGGTGTATTATTTGAAGATCATAAAATATGGATAGAGTGCAAAAGAGTAACATCTATTAATAAGATTGAAGCAAATGTTCGTGATGCATCTACGCAGCTGGAAAGATTGTTAAATAAAAAACATGGGTATGGTCATCGTGGAGTTATTGCTATAGACATCACAAAGATCCTGAATGAAAACAATAAAATATATGTACGAGATAATGATCAGCAGCTTATAGATTCAACTTGCCAGATAATGGACTCATTCATTAATGAGTTTTCGAATGAGTGGCAAAAAGTGTTTTTAAAGAGAAGTAAAAAGGTAATCGGAATTATAATACGATTTTCATTTATGGCATCCTCTGAGTCGCGAGGGCTTTTGGTTCATTCTTCTGAGTGGGCACTTAATCCACGAAGTGGGCTAAAACAAAATGACGAGAAGGTATTGAGGTCGTTTGTGGATATTATTAAGTAAGCTGAAAATATTTGTGAATGACATATAAGAGATGCCTATTGAGACATTTTATATTTTCTGGGTTCCTTGAGAAGAGAGTAGATTAAAATCACCGGGAATGCCCCTCGGGTTTCGCTCAAAGCTCAACCCAGGCCACATTGATAAAAGCAGCTGCGTTTTAGTGTTGTGGGTGGAATGAAGTGTTTTAGTAAAACCCTGTTTCACCCTCTGGCCTCGTTGCAAACCGTTTATAGTTCCACTGGTACTGAGCGGGAATTGTTCGCACGGCATCTTCTATCATTTGGTTAATTGCGATAACGGATGTTTGTGTATCCGGGCTACTGACTTCTGCGGGAGCGGGGATGAAGTGAAGATGAAAGCCTTTGCTATCAGGTAACCGTTCTGCATAAGTGAGTAATACAGTTGCGCCACTTTTTTGTGCGAGGCGTGATAATAACGTCATCGTGTTTGCCTGAATGCCGAAGAAAGGGGCGAAGTTGCCGCTGTTGGTGCGCGGGTCCTGGTCGGGTAGAATGCCGATCACTTCATTTTTGGCGAGTACCTGATATAACACGCGAATGCCTTTGGCATCGGTGGGCGCAAGTTTTTGTTGATAACGTTTACGACCGTTGAGGATGACGTTGTCGAGTGCTGCCATTCGGGGTGGTCGATAAAGATTGGTCATCGGATAGCGAGGGGCGCAATAGACGCCGATCATTTCCCAGTTGCCGAGGTGCGGTGCAACAAGGATGACCCCTTTGCCCTGTTCAAGCCCTGCTTTGAGGAACTTTTCACCGCTGACCTGTTGAATCAGGGAGGAGACTTTGTCGCGATTGCCTAGCCATATTTTACCGCTCTCAAGTAATGTTTTGCTGCCTTCGATGAGCGTCTCTTTTTTAAGTCGCTGCTGTTCATCAGTTGTTAACTCGGGGAAACAGTGCTCGATGTTTAGCTGAGTCACTAAGCCATGCTTGTTATCACTCCGCGCATAATAACTGCCAGTCCAGTTGGCAATTCGGTGCAGCCAGCTCAATGGCAGGTGGGCGAGCAGATGGACAAGGGCTTTGATTAGTCGTTCACGCATGGAGTTACTCAAATCGATAAGGATTAGCTGTATTCATAAAGGTTGAATTTTAACAGGTATTGCGGTGAGATAAGTATTAATAAGACTGGCTGATGCTTACCTGGAGTGAAATAAAAAAGCCCCGACAAAAAGGCCGGGGCTGCTTCGGTAGCCTCAGGGCGAGGGGAGAAGTCCCACCCTGAAACCTGCGAACACTATTGACTGCTAAGCATTAATGCATCTCGATAAAGCAGTTCTGCACGACGGTTTTCGCCCCAGTGAGTAGCATCGACCATTGGAATATTGTCGCCCATGCCACTGACGCGTAACTGACCTTCTGGTACACCGGCAGCAGTTAAAATGGTCGCAATGGATTCTGCACGTAACAGACTTAAATACTGGTTGTAATTTTTATTGCCACGATTGTCTGCATGACCACTGATAACCAGCACCACATCTTTGTTGTTGAGCAGGTATTCGGCATGATTGTTTAACACAGCTTTGTCTTCATCGCTGAGTTGCGTTTTGTTGAAACCGAAAAAGAATTTAGTCTGCTCTGGTGCAGAGTCGCTACTGTTATCTGATGCAATGATTTGGTCGATCTCTTCGGACTCCTGTGCGGTGAGCATCATTGATGCTTCTTCAAATACCATCTCATCTTCTACAATCAATACCGTCATGTCTGTTGACTCCTCATTCGCTTCGGTTGATATTTGAACGTCTGTTTCAATCGCCTGTTCTTTTTCCTGCATTTGATCCTGCTCCATGCGATTTAAATAGCCATCCATATTATTGATGGCGAGTTTTACGGCTTCATTAACATCTGCCTGTTCCGCTTGCTCTGCTTGTTTGTCATGGGCTGTGACAGCAGGTTGGTTGCTGTCGGATGAGAGGTCAGCAAAAGGTTTACTATCGGTGCTGGCACAGCCGACAGTGAATAAAATTGGAAGTGTCACGGCGCTGATTAAACGTAGATGATGGTTCATGGTAGTGCTCCTTTGTCATTAATTGCCGGTGTGGCCTGGGAACCATTAAACAAAGAAATTGTGGCAGCAGCAGGTTTGTGATGTGATTAATTCAGGTTGAATTGTGGCGAATTATGATGGTTAGGGTGAGTTGGTGTGTCCGTAAAACCCTATAATTTCGTCACCGGCGAGGTTCAGTGCTGTTAGCCAGGCCCTGGATTCCGGCTTGTACCGGACTGACGGTGAGTTAGCGGTATTGTTAATTTAAATACAACGCCGTCGGGATTGCTGGTGTTATGTACCCCAATCGTACCATGATGAAATTCAGTAATCAGCCTAACAATATAAAGACCAAGCCCAAGGTGTGGTGAATCGGTTTTATGTTGCCGCACAGAGACCATTGAGTCGAACAGATTGCCACGCATTGCATCAGGTAGTGTTGGCCCCTGGTTATGAATGGCGATAGTAAGGTGGTCATTCGTGTTTTCGATAGTGATCGTAATCGGACTACCCTTGTTAGCGAAATCAGTGGCGTTGTCAGTGAGCTTATCCATTAACTGCGCAAGTAGCTCCGGTGACCCTCTGGCTATTTTTTCACGAGAAGTTGGGCTGCTAATAAAATCAAATTGTTGTTGTGGATAGGCCAGACGATAACCTTCAACACAGGCTTCAATAACCTCTGCCACATAATAGTGTTCACGGGCCTCTTGAAGAATCGTCTGCTCAAGATGTGTCGCTTCACTCATACGAGTCAAAATACTATTAAGACGAGTCGCCCCTTCATGGGCACGTTTTATATAGGTGATGGTTTCATCATCAAGTTTTGTGTGATCTAAATTATCGAGTGATGAGCGCACGATGGTGATTGGTGTTCTGAGTTCGTGACTTAATTTTCCGGACATCGTTTCAAGGTAACGATTGTATTGCGATAGTCGATGTAACATACCTGAGAAACTTCTTCCAAGGTCGCCAATCTCATCGCTTGACTGGCTGTGAATAAGTGTCTGATGGATTTTTCCATCATCAGTGATGCTGGCATCAACTTCGTTGCGTAGTCTATGAATTCTTAATGAAAGCCGCGTCGCGAATGCCAGCAGCACACCGATAGTGAGTAGAAAGGTTAGCAGTGCCATGTTAACCATCGCTTCAATCACGCTGTTTTGTCGGATTAAAATACTACTGCTGTTCTCTTCGATGGCAATCGCACCAACGATTTTCTCATTTAGATAAACGGGGTGCGCGGCGATAGTAATATTTATATTTTCATTTTCAGTTGATCGCCAGTAAGCTTGTGGATGGCCAGATAATGCACTAACGATAGCGGGGTTATCCAGTTTTGACGCAGACGATAGCTGGTCGGTAAAGCTATCATATGGCTGCTCTAGTGCGAATCGATAAAAGAGTTTTATTAATATTGAAAACACCGAGGGGTCATTGCCATTTTGATTATTGGTTGCAGAAGGATTGGGTGGATGCAGACTGCCAGTCATGCCAATCACTCGCTGCTTATTATCAACGATCCAGATTCGATTTTGTGGTGTCTTTAATCGTTTTAATAGTGATGCTATTTGTGGATGAGGAATTACGATGGTGCCGATCTCAGAAGCTTTTTCTGTGTTGGCGCTGGCGACAAGGTTTTTGATTTCCGCTGTTGAGGCATCATCGACATCAGCAACGGCAATTGCGATTCTTTCTTTAAACATGTTGAGTGGAATGCGTAATTCAACTGTGTAGCCCCCTTTACTAAATTGCCATTCCCCTTTTATTCTGGGTTCTGGTTTAAGTATTTGTTTGCTGTTATTTCTAGTAGCTGCGGGTAGTCGGTAGGTTTTGACGCTGCCAGGTGTGGTGGTTGAGATTTGGTAGCGCCTGAACTTCCCGTCACTATCGAGCATGCTGATACGCAGATGGTCGGAGCGATCAAGGCGTAGCGAATTGGGTGAGCGGTAGATGACATTATCATCCGTTACTCGTAGTGCGATATAGAGATGCTGCTGGTAATAGCCGATGCGCTGTAATACGCTGAGGTCACCATTATTTTCACCTAATGGCTGTTCTCTATCCTGGAAATTCCGCCAGTCATCAATATAACCATCCAGTTGAATAGGACTGTTGAGTGGTCTGATATAAAGATGTGATCGATTGTCTTTTGGCGCTTTGTTGGCGTCGAGTATATTTATTAGCGCTGCTTGCTCACCCATCGCGGCTGCCATGATAGAGACCCGGTCAATAAGCTTCTCTTCATGCGCTTCACGAAGATAGGCTTCAAGGTTCTGTATGTAGTGATAACCAAGCCATGGAACAATTAACAGGCTAAGCGATGCTAGCAATAGTTTACCGCGAATACCCATCAGCTAGTTTTGTTTTCCAGCCAGCGATAGCCCATACCATAGACACTATCAATGGCAGCGAAATCAGGGTCAATCTCAATGAATTTTTTTCGAATGCGTTTGATGTGGGAGGTAATGGTGGTGTCATCAACTACGATATGTGCATCCTGCATCAATTGCTCGCGGCTTTTAACGTGGCCGGAGTGTTTGACGAGCGAATGTATTAACCAGAATTCAGTCAGGCTGATCTCTAGTGGCTCACTGCGCAAACTGATGCTGTAACGATTCATATCTAATAATAGTTCACCACGTATGAGCACTGATGCTTCTGCCTGTGGTTGTTTTAAGGCATCCATTCGACGAAAGAACGCGGCGACGCGCGCGCAAAGATTAACCAGGCTGATGTCTTTGGTCAGATAGTCGTCCGCACCGAGGCGAAGACCAGAGACGATATCGAGATCGCTATCACGCGCAGTGAGAAAGATAATCGGCAGCGTGGCTGATTTCTGGCGTAGTAGACGACAGAGATCAAAACCGCCTTCGATTTCATCATCAAGACCGATGTCAAGCAGCACCAGGTCTGGCAGTGACTGGTCGAAGCTTTGTTCTGCCTCTGCACGGCTGGCATAGCTGGTGACGTCATAGCTATGTTTAGTCAGGGCCTCGACGTAATTTTTACGGATGGCCTCTTCATCTTCAACGATCGTAATGCGTTTGCTCATGGTCTATTCCGATTATGCATGCTATGGATAAATTAACATACCCGGCGTGATTTGTGAGGTGGCTTGATCACATTTGGTCACATTGCCATTATTCGCCATTTTTCTACCCAATTTGATCAGTGTTGTCTTCTGCCAGTGCCATCTTTGAGGCGCCTAATGGCGGATAGATAAATTCCGGTGCGCGAATGGAATTAACAACGATGCCATGGATGGCGCACTGGCTCACGATATTTGAGGGGTGAACAATGAATAGCAGAGACAATACCCAGGGGCAAGAATCAACACTTATCATTATCTATTCCTGGCGTGAGGTCATTGAGTTTATCTCATTGATATCGCTTGGCTGGATGATGGTGATGTTGTTTATCACGACTGCACATGCCGCTGACAATCACTTTGACGAAGTTGGAATGCATCAGATAAAGAACGGTTCATTGTTGTTTAAGTCTGACTCAAGTGATCGATATCGGCTCGGAGCGACATTAGATACTCACGTCGATATTGAAGTCACGGGAATGATTGCACGTACCAAACTCAGGCAGGCGTTTAAGAATAACCGGGCGGAATGGCTTGAAGGGATTTATGTTTTCCCGTTGCCGGAGAATGCTGCGGTTGATCATATGCGAATGACGATTGGTGAGCGCGTGATTGAAGGGGTGATAAAAGAACGAGAGCAGGCAAAGCGAATCTATAACCAGGCGCGTAATGAAGGGAAAAAGGCATCATTGATTGAACAGGAACGGCCTAACCTGTTTACTAATTCGGTGGCCAATATTGGGCCTGGTGAAACAGTTGTGGTTGAAATCGAATATCAGCAGGCAGTGGGTTATGACAATGGTGTTTTTAGTCTTCGTTTTCCGATGGCGATCACGCCGCGTTATATTCCTGGTTCAGCTATTACCATTGAAGAAGAAACAGCAACGTTCGACGGCAGTGGTTGGGCGGTGAATACGGCGCAGGTTGTCGATGCCGCTCGTATAACGCCACCGGTGTCGACTGAAAATGAAAAGATTAACCGAGTATCATTAAGTGCAGTAATCAACAGTGGTTTTAGTTTGGCCAATGTTGAGAGTCGGTATCATCGTATTACAGTCAATAAAAATAGTGAGTTCAGTACCGTTGTATCGTTTGCGGATGAGGTGGTTTATGCAGAGCGAGACTTTGAACTGTTGTGGCACCCGGAGCCTTCGGCTACACCGCGTGCAGCACATTTTACTGAAGAAAAGGATGGTGAGCTTTACCACCTGTTAATGGTGTTGCCACAGAGTGATGAAAGCAAAAAAATAGAAACCAGTGCACGTATTGGTCGTGAAGTGATCTATGTGATTGATACTTCGGGATCCATGTCGGGCACCTCAATCGATCAGGCGAGACGTGCGTTATCACTTGCGTTAAAGCGCCTTCAGCCTGGCGATCGTTTTAATGTTATTTCATTCAATAGCAGTACCGATAAACTTTTTTCAACGGCACGAGACGCAACGCATCAAAATTTACAGGAGGCACAGCGATACGTATCCTCATTAGAGGCGAATGGCGGTACAGAAATACGCGGTGCATTAGAGGCGGCGCTTGCCAATCAGCAGGAGATCTCATTAGTGCGGCAGGTGGTGTTTTTAACTGATGGCAGCGTTGGTAACGAGGCTGAATTATTTAAATTGATTAAACAGAAACTGGGGAATAGTCGCCTCTTTACGATTGGGATTGGTTCTGCACCGAATAGCCACTTCATGAGTAAAGCGGCGCAGTTTGGCCGAGGCACGTTCACTTATATTGGTGATGTGGATGAGGTGCAAAGCAAGATGAACCTCTTGTTTCAGAAACTTGAAACTGCAGTGATGACAGATTTAACGGTAGTGTTTGATGATCGAGAGGTTGAGATGTGGCCGCAGCGCATGCCTGATCTCTATCAAGGTGAACCACTGTTGTTAACGGCGCGCACACACTTGAATAACCAGTCAGTAGTCGTTAGTGGTGAACGCAATCGTGAGGTGTGGAAAAACAGACTAGTGCTTAAGCAGTCTAGCCGCGGTACGGGGATCGCCACAATGTGGGCAAGGGAAAAAATAGCGGCATTAATGGATCGAATGCGTGAGGGTGAAAAAGAGGCGGTGATTAAACCCGCGGTGATTGATGTCGCGCTGCAACATCACCTGGTGAGTCGATACACCAGTCTGGTTGCAGTGGATGTAACCCCATCAAGACCTATAGATGCGGAATTAGACAGTAAGGCATTGCCAGTTAATTTACCAACGGGGCAGGTGCATACCAAAATATTTGGTCGTCATGCACAAACGGCAACGCCCGCTCAATTGCAGATAATAATAGGGACGATACTTTTGTTGGTCGCCTTTATTGTGTCGCATAGAAAGCAGCTTATGCGAGTTAATGATGATCAATAAATTCACACGTCGCTTTATAATCATCGCACTGTTAAGTGGTGGTCTGTGGCAATTGGGTGAGGGGGCGTATATCTACGCCAAGGCACAACTTGCTCAGGAATTAATTTTAGATGCGTGGGAGAAAGGTGTCGCTAATCATCAAGCGGTAAAGCCGTGGTCATGGGCTGATACCTGGCCTGTGGCACGACTGATGGTGCCAAGGTTGAGTATCGATCAGATAGTGCTCGCTGGTGATAATGGTCGCGCACTAGCGTTTGGGCCCGGGCATCGTATAGGTTCAGCGCTTCCTGGTACGGTGGGCAATAGTCTGATCTCAGGTCATCGTGATACCCATTTTAATTTTTTAAAAGAACTGCGCATTGACGATACGATTTTAGTTCAGGATCAGACTGGAACGGTTCATCAGTATGTGATTAATGCTTACGAAGTGATTGATGAGTCAATGCCGATAGCCGAGGGGAATGAGCGACAGTTAACGCTGGTGACCTGCTATCCATTTGATGCTGTTATGCCGGGAGGGCCACTACGCTATGTGGTTACGGCAACAGTAAAGGTTCATGATGACGACGCAGAGCAAAGTCGCGTGGTCAGACTTTAATAAATAGGTATTTTTGATCGTATTTTCTCTGGCGGTAACAACCCCAGCCACCAGGCTGGGGGTTATTAACATCAGAATTCTTTCTGAAAAGCGCCACACTTTGGACAGCGTTATGCTGTTTTACAGGGCAAGGATTTTTCAATGGTGATCGTATCTATATCCTGACTATGATAGATAAAACCGTAGCCGTTACGAATATGTGATAGTGCCCAGAGTTTAACTGAGAAGGTTTTGTTGTTATTCGTGTCATTGATTAAATCGTTGCCAGAAATTAACAAATTGGAGAAACTTCCTGGCAGGCCGTTGTTTGAATAGCGCTCGGTCAAAGTCAAAAAATTGTTGTCTATATTATTTGCATACTTTAGGTGCCAATGCTGTAGGCGTTTATTCGCTTGAGATACGTTTACTGTAAAGTTTAATGGCAGTGTTGAATTCCACGGGATAACACCATGCTGGCTTGAAACACCGGGTGAAGTGACGCTGACAGTTGGTTCCTTATTATCGAGTGTGATCGTTAAGTGACAATGGTCAAGCATCGGTGGCAGTGGCATTGGCCGAGAACAGTCGCCATTGCCAGAGCCGTTGCGGTAGTTCACCAGGCCTGATGAAGTGTTTAGTTTAGTGCCATTTTTATCAAATAGTTCAAGCTGTAAAGTATAGGTGTGGGTGTTTTTTTCGGCGCTCAAACTATCCCATGTACCTAACTGGTCGGGTTTGTACCAGTAGTAATCATTGAAGTTACGCACCTCATAAAGGTTTGCTTCACCATTGATATGGTATGGCCCAAGTTTGTGTGTTTTTCCGGCAAGCGTGACTTTGTCTACGCGTATGTCATTCAGGGTTAGATCAACGGTCTGAAACTCATCATCCCTTGCGCCCTGTTTTGCATATGAAAGGCGATAATAAAAATAAGGTAACGAGTCACTGATAGCGGGATCACTGCGTGTCAGGTCGTCACCAAAATGGCCTCTTATATTCAGGAATGACCCATAAGCAACATTATCGTATAGCGCATTATTGAACAGGCCCGTTGTCTGGTCTATTTGATAAACCTCGTCATTACCGATGTGGGTAAAATAAATAGACGATCCTGTCGATGGTGTATAGCCATTACCATTGCCGCAACAGACCTCCTTATTATCAAGTGCGAGGTTCAATTGGGTGCGGTTGCCATTCCAGCGTGTACTTGTGTATGGGTCCAGAAATATTTCGGTCGTAATACTATCAATGACCTGAGTGACTTTTATGAGGATATCAGGGTGGGCACTAAATCCCAGCCGACCTTTGTGGGCGGTAGATGGTTGCCAGTCAAAGGTGCATTTGAATGAGCCATTGCAGCTAGTCACTGTCTCGCATATTAATGACTTTGCATAAAATGATTGTGGAAAGAGTTCCCAGGGTGCGCAGGTCGAGGTTAATGTTAATTTGTCCAGGCGGTGGGCAGTCTGCTCATCGATCAGGCTTGTCTCTCCAACGCGAAGCAGCGTTGATGCTGAATTGGCTTGCGAGTACGTGTTGGTTTTTGCTGAGGGTGTTGTTGCGCTAAAGATATGGGTGACACGGTCAAGATTGAATTGCGCAACTGGTGTTAATTCTGGGATAGACTTGAGGTGTGTCGCAGGGTGTTTGATTAGCTCAGGAATTCGAATGACCGCTTTATCGAGCATTAAATCCAGGCGGTTGCGTAGCCATGGCCAGAAGCAGGTGTCGCGATCAACCGCGAAAACTTCCACTTTTACGTATGGAACAGGCCCGAGGTCTTTTACCTTGCTCTCATGGCTGAGCTTATGTATTTGGCCTTCTATGTGGTAACGGTTACTTTTCTCTGACTGATAATTGCTCTGTCCCATCTTAAAACTCCCTTTCTATACGGTCTGGATAGTAATGATGAGATGCAACAATTGCTGGGAAGTCAGTGAGCGATGATGAATCTCTATAAGCAGTATGTCAAAGATGGGTAACAGCTCAGTAACATTGAAGATGCGACCCTAACTTATTGTTTTTAAAGTAGTGTGATTTTGGTGTTTCGATTGAGATCGCAGAGGAGAAAGATTCAGAAGAGATGAGCAGGTGTTACACCGCTTATTGAGACAGGGATTCAAAGAGTGCTGTGGTCTGACGAGAGGGGGCGGTACCTAGCTGTGCCTGCAGCTGTTTTTGACATTGTCGATAGACTCGAATGACCTCATTCGTTTGCCCTAATTGACGGTGGGCATTCAGTAGCTGCTGATAATAGGCCTCATAAAGGTTGTCAATTTTCAGGCCGCGGTTATAGCAGGCGACTACTGCCTGCCACTGATTATCGTTGGCCAGTGATCTACCGAGTTTATCAACCTGCTGCAGATAGCGTTGACGCAGGTTCTCTCGGGTTGCCAACAGCCAGATAGGATCGCCTTCGCTTTGTAAAAAGTTCCCCTGATAAAGTGAGATGGCATGATCAACTTGTTTTGCATCATGGCTTAAGATGCCGCGCTCAAAAGCCCAGGCGTCAACCCAGCAATAACGAGCGTCGAGGGAGAGTTTTCCATCGTGGTACTGAATCGCCTTAGCCATGCCAAGCAGGTTTCTCAGGCGTTGCAGGTTTGTGATCAAGGCGCGGTGCGCGGCATCGCCTTCGGCATTTGGCCATAGTGCTTCTTCAAGCTTGCTATCATTCACATCTTGGCCGCCAAAGGCAATCAATGCGCAGAGTAGTTCACAAGGCTTGTTCATGCCATTGCTGGTTTGGTTTGATTGCGGATTGCTAATCTCTAGCTTGAAGTTCCCCAGAGTAAAGACTCGAACAGGCATTGGCCATGCAGATAGTTGGTGTGCTTCAGCTGGCATCCTAAGTTCATTTTTCTGGATGAATGAACGCACGTAATCGACTTCGATTTCATTTGCGAGTGCGATCGCGCATAGTGGCGAAAGCATTTCAGGCACATGCCAGGGCACGGCAGCAAGCTCTTTTTTTCTACCATATGCGAAAGCCGCTTGAAGATGGGGTAGTGCTGATGTTGGCTGGTTAAGTTTATATGCTAGCCATGCCTGCAAAATACCGAGATAAAAAATGCCCATGCTGTCATTTTTAATCGCAGAGGCAATTGTCTTTGCCTCTTCAATATGCGTCTTTGCTGTTTGCAGTTTATTGACCTCGATCAGCATAAAAATATGAACACAACGGATGAGCAGCTCGAAAAATGGCATGTGAAGCGCGGGGGTATCCTGATATGCAATCCTGGTGTGTTCATAGGCAAGCTCGATATCTTGTTTTTGATACGCGAGCCAGCCGGCGAGGTAGTGATAATTAATCATATCACCGCGTTGGCTATGTTGGATGTGTTGCTGAAACTCTTCGAGATATTTTTCGGCGTTGGCAATGTCCTGTTTTGTCAGGTAGTGCATGACGATACTGGATAGTAGTCGTACATGCGCGACATAAACACCACTCTCATGGCTTACTTTAAGTGCGGCACTAACGATTGCATCCGCATTGCTGGTTTCAGCGGTTAACCAACCGCGATTGATGATGACGCAGTAAGCAAGGATACGCGCAAGCGGAGCGACGGTATCAGACTCGGCAAGCCTGGTTAATGAGTTGGAGACCAGCTTCAGTTTTGTTGTTTGCGTATAAAACGTGTAATACATTGAGAGTTGGGCACCCGTCATGCAGCGGATAGAGGTATTTGGAATGAAGCGCTGTAAACGTTCTGATTTTTTCAGCCAGATATCAAAAGAGGTGTGCTCAGGGCAACCTTTTAACTGTAGAAAAAAAGCGTTAAAAGTAATGCGACCTTTGATCTCCAGACTGGGATAGCGCGGATGCCTTTTTCTTAAGCACGCCAGTTCATCGATCCATTTTGGTACATCCTGATATGAGTCGTGAGCATAGTAGGTGCTATCCATAATGCCTAGCCAGCTTAAATAATTACCACGTGCATCACTGGTTTTATCGAACAGGTGGTAGGCCTTTTCAAAATATGTTTTTGCGACAAGAGGTGTATACATCAATTCTGTGCTGCCGCACCAGTACATTAACCAGGGGCTGTTGTTTTTATCTGTTTCGGGTAGTTGATCTAGCCAGCTTTGTAGCAGCTTAAAGCGGCCCTGTTTTGTCAGTGTTTCTGCGTGTTCAATGATTAGATTTTTAAGTTCTGCCGAGTTTTCTGTTTGTATTAGCAGGTTTGCAGCTTCTTCAATGTTTTGTTCATCGATTAATATCTGCGCAGCGCTGTTTTTGAGCTGTGATATTTCAGCCTCTGAAAATGACTCTCGTGAACATTCCTGTAGAAACTTTTTAAATAGCGGGTGAAAAATGTAAGTTGGTTTGAACAGGCCACAGCGTGTTGTGAACATCTGTCGTTGATGTAAATCATTTAATATTTTTTTGGTATGACTAATGCCCGTCAATTGTTTTGCCGTACTGATTTGTATTTTAGATAGCCAGGCCGTCTTCAATAAAAAAATTTGCGTCTCTTCGTGAAGGCGATTGAAAATTTCACCAGCAAAATAATCAAAAGAAGAGTGTTGAAGTGTCTTTTCACTGGTCTCTTCTGAAATGATTGCTGCTATGTTTGTATGGCCGCTTGATTTGTAAAATTGATTAAACAATATTAACCCAGAAATCCAGCCTTGAGCTGACTGGTGCAGAGACTTGAGTACTTCATTGGAGTGATTGTTTTCATTGGTTAGTAGTTTAACGACACCGCTGCTTTCACTTTGGGTTAGCTGTAACTCATCCCAGTCGATGAGTGCGAGCTGGTTTTTTGCAATCATCGTGGCGTATTGCGTGGGTGGCAGTGCTCGCCCTGTGATGATTACCTGACATCCAGGTGGTATCTCTTCTAGCCCTTGTTGAAGGATCTCATTAAAAGCAACATCATCGTTAACGAGTTCAAAGTTGTCTAAAACAAGTACTGTTGGCGATTTTATTTTTTCAAAGAGCTTCCTGAAAAAGTTTCGTGAAAAGACAGGTATCCCAAATTGGCTCTCGGGCGTTAATAGCGGTAATACCCGTTTGCGTGAATGGTTTAACTGTTTTACCCCTTCACCAAGATAATAAAAAAAGGAGGAGAGGTCGCTGTCACCCTGGTCTATCTGATACCAGAGTGGGGTGATGTTGCGTGCCTGAAGATAGCTGGCAACTAGCGTTGTTTTTCCGGCGCCACCAGGTGCTGAAACCCAGATGATTGGTGATTGGTGAAGTGAGTCGATTTTGTCAAACAGGCGTGTGCGAGGATAAACCTGTGAAAGGCTGGGCTGCGTTAACTTGACCGGTTTGCTGGACATGATTTAGCGTGCTTGCTCTCGTTGGTTAATAATTTATTGCCAATACTTTTCAGTGTTAAATAAATCGGGTGCCAATTTAAGTTTTGTTGAGTATAAAAAAGCCGAGGCGATTAAGCCACGGCTTTTTGCTTTTTTGTGGAATCGGGTTATGACGTCAACAGCGGTGCAATCACCAGGCTGACAATTGTCAATACCTTAATAAGGTTATTCATCGATGGCCGGAGGTGTCTTTGAATGGATCGCCAACAACACAAACGGTATGTGTTTCTGAGCCTTTGCCTCCTAGTACGATAGTTCCGAGTCCAAAGCCGACCACGACCAGAGAGCGCCAGTACAGCCTGGCAGAACCATCTTCTTTAGCGCCGCCTGGGTCGCGATAGCGATACAGCGGGCGCTGTCGGGTTTGGCAGTGCCCTCCATCAGGCCGGGGATCTCGCGGAGCTGGCGGCGTATCGCGCAACACCATTCGTTAGTGGGTTATTGAGTTATTGGATCCAGCGTAATCTCAACGCGACGATTGAGTGAGCGGCCTTCAGCCGTATCATTGGACGCAATCGGGAATGCCTCGCCGTAACCCATGGATGCCAGCCGTTCGATGTTGGTTCCTTCTTTCTCGAGATACAGGGCGACAGTGGATGAGCGTTGCTGGGAGAGCATTTGATTTGATGCATTAGAGCCGACGCTATCGGTGTGGCCTGCGATGTTGACCAGCGTGGCATCAAATTCATTGAGTACCAACACGACCGAATCCATCACATCAAAAAACTGTGGGTTGAGGCTATAACTACCCGTATCAAAGGTCACATTGCCTGGCATGTTAAGGATGATGTTGTCACCGTCACGGGTGACACTAACGCCACTACCCTGCAGTTTCTGGCGCAGCTTCGCTTCTTGTTGATCCATGTAAAAGCCAACACCGCCACCCGCAATCGCACCAATGCCCGCGCCCTTGAGTGCGCGCTCTTTGCGGTCTTCCCGATCGGCCGAAGCCGCGCCGATGATGGCGCCGATCACGGAGCCAATCATTGCACCGCCGGCTGTTTTTGACATCTGTTGTTCATTGGTGAAGGGGTTGATGGTCGAGCACCCCTGTAATGTAACTAATGAGGTACTAAGTAATAGAATCGCATAGCGATAGATAACCTTGTTTTTCATGTCTGTTTTGCCTGTTGTTATTGATGAAGGGGGATCAAAGTGTGGCAGATAATACCCTGCTGCCTAATGTGTTTAAAATTATCGCATTGTAGCGACTGGAAGGTAGGCTGTAAAAAAGCCCTGATCCTTAATTAAAGACCAGGGCTTGTTATTTTACTTCGCGCGATCGCTTATGACGTCAGCAGTGGTGCTATCACCAGGCTGACAATCGCCAATACGTTAATCAGGATATTCATCGATGGGCCTGAGGTGTCTTTGAATGGATCGCCGACAGTATCGCCGACGACACAGGCGGCGTGTGTTTCTGAGCCTTTGCCGCCGAGGTTTCCCTTTTCGACATACTTCTTGGCGTTGTCCCACGCGCCGCCGGCATTGGCCATCATCAGTGCCAGCAATACACTGCCGAGTAGTGCTCCGCCGAGCATGCCGCCCAGTGCGGCGGCGCCGAGGCCAAAGCCGACCACGACCGGCGCCGAGACCGCCAGCACTCCGGGTAGCACCATCTTTTTCAGCGCGGCTTGAGTGGCAATATCGATACAGCGGGCGCTGTCGGGTTTGGCAATGCCCTCCATCAGGCCTGGGATTTCGCGGAACTGGCGGCGGATTTCGTGGATCATCTCGAACGCGGCGTCACCGACCGCGGTCATCGTCAGTGATGCCACCAGAAATGGAAAGACGCCGCCGAGGAACATCCCCATCAAAACGATTGGATCGGCAAGGCTGAGTGAGAAGTCGGGGATGCGAGCCGAGACATCCTGGATGTAGGCGGCGATGATTGCCAATGCCGCGAGTGCCGCAGCGCCGATCGCAAAGCCCTTGCCGATGGCAGCGGTGGTGTTGCCTAGCTCATCGAGTGAGTCGGTGATCTTGCGTGTCTCTTCGCCCATGCCGCTCATCTCGGCAATGCCGCCGGCGTTATCCGCCACCGGACCGTAGGCATCGATCGCCATGGTAATGCCGACGGTGCCCAACATCCCGATGGCGGCGATGCCGACGCCATACAGGCCACATAGTTCACTGGCGATATAAATGATCGCGCAGAGCGTTAACACCGGTACGACTACCGATTGCATCCCGATCGCGAGGCCGCTGATCATCACCGTGGCGGGGCCGGTCTCACCAGCCTGTGCGATTTTACGTACCGGTTTGCCGGCAGTGTAATACTCGGTGACAAGGCCAATGATGATGCCGCCCAGCGCACCAGTGAGTACTGCGCCCCAGATATTGAAGGAGACGTTAGCACCCCAGATGACCACAGCCGCCAGTAGCATGTAAGCAACGGATGCGCCGATAGTGCCCATGCGCAGTGCCACTTCGGGGGACTTATGAGCATATTTTGTCACGATTCCGATGCCGCCAATTGAGCACAGCAGACCCGCTGAGGCGAGTGCCAGAGGCAGAAACATCAGGCTTTCACGCGGCCCCAGCGTGTTTACAATATCGATCGTCAGCGTGGCTGCCATCGCAATCGTTGCGATCATCGCGCCGCAATAGGATTCAAAGATATCGGAACCCATGCCGGCAATGTCCCCTACGTTGTCGCCGACGTTATCGGCGATCACGCCAGGGTTGCGTGGATCATCTTCGGGAATGCCCGCTTCGATCTTGCCAACCAGATCCGCGCCGACATCGGCACTCTTGGTAAAGATACCGCCGCCGACACGGGAAAAGAGTGCCACGCTGGAGGCCCCCATGCCGAAGCCGTGAATGGTGTGAGCGGTTTCAGGATCGCCACCAAAAAAGAGATAGAGGAAGCCCAGTCCGAGCAGGCCGATGGCGGCGACCGTTAACCCCATCACTGAGCCGCCGTAAAATGCGACGGTGAGTGCCTCGGCGGCGCCTTTTTCATGGGCGGCGATGGTGGTGCGCACGTTGGCTTTGGTGGCGGCATGCATGCCAATGAGGCCCGCACAGGCTGAGCAGGCGGCACCGAGTAGAAAGGCGAAGGTGGTGCCGGCACCGAGTGACATGGCGAGTACGATGGCGACGAGCGCGACAAAGATGCCGAGCAGCATGTATTCGCGTTTGAGAAAGACCATCGCTCCCTGGTGGATTTCCTCGGCAACCTTACCTTCACCGCAGGGGTACGCTTTAACCATTAAATAGATGCGATAGGCTACGTACAGGCCAAAAGCGCCCAGTATCGGTGGCAACAAATGAGTGATACTCATGTTTTCCTCTGCCTTGTGTTTTTTAAGGAACCTCTGATTAATTCTGGGCGGAATGATATGAGATTCAAAATGGTCCAATGCAAGGCGGAAATCACAGATAATAGCGGGCTATTATCAAGGTTTCCAACGCCGCAGTGGCCCATTTTGGACTCAGAGCATCCGTTCATGAATAAATCAGAGGTTCCTTAACCTAACCCGTGATTAGCTGCGTGATAACGGCATGGTTAAGTCCGAACCTCGATTTTGAGCATATTTGAATTGCCAATGGCGCGCAATGACTGATGTTTGACGAGGAAAATCATCGTAAAAACTATATTTATCCAATATCCCCTATTTTCACACACCCGTTATTTGGCCTTTGCTGTATAATCTACCCCTTTTTGTATGTGGAGAAAATCGCGATGAATCTGGATAGGGTGTCTACTGGCGGCAAGAACGTCCCTGATGAAATTAATGTCATCATTGAAATACCGTCTCACAGTGACCCGGTGAAATACGAAGTGGATAAAGAGACCGGCGCAATGTTTGTCGATCGCTTTATGAGCACCGCGATGTATTATCCGTGTAACTACGGTTACATTCCGCATACCTTGTCTGACGATGGTGACCCGACTGACGTGCTGGTTGTGACCCCGGTGCCGCTGATTAGCGGTTCTGTGATCAAATGTCGCCCGGTGGGTGTTTTGAAAATGACCGACGAAGCGGGTAGCGATGCCAAGCTGCTGGCGGTTCCGTTGACCAAGCTTTGTGATCTTTATAAAGATGTGAAAGGGCCAGAGGATATGCCGCAGCAGTTGCTGGCACAGATTGCCCATTTCTTTGAGCATTACAAAGACCTCGAGAAAAACAAGTGGGTCAAGCTGGAAGGCTGGGCCGGTGTTGAAGATGCGAAGGAAGAGATCGTTTCCAGCATCAAGCGTTATGAAGAGACGCCTGAGAAGCCCTGCTTCTAAAGCATTGAACTGTCCCGCTCATGTTGCAATGACGCGAGCGGGATTTTTGATTACAGGCTGTTGGTGTCGTAAGTCTTTTCGCGCAGTGATTGGCAAGTGACGCAGCGTGATGCAGCGGGCTGTTTGAGTAGTCGTTCCCACTGAATCTCTTCGCCACAATCGCTGCATTCACCGTACTGGCCGGTATTGAGCCGTTGATAGGCGGTGTTGACCTGCTTTAAGGCCACCAGATGTTGATTAATCAGTGCATTGTTGAGGTCACGTAGCAGATCGGCAACGGACTCTTCACCGGCATCATGCACCGAGTCGGCCAGGTTGAGTGTGTTGCCGTCATCGCTATTTCGTAGCTCGTCTTTGATCTCTGCCTGTAATTCTTTTTCTAGCGCAGCAAGTTGTTCTCTGGCCTGAGTTAGCTGTGCTGCATCCAAATGGCTCATAGATTACTCCTCAATATTATTTGCTCGATTAAACTCATCGCAAACATCGGTAAGACAATTTAGTATGCACTTTATGAGCGCAACTGAACACCATCATAAGCACGATCATACCGGGCATCATTCGGGGCATCATCACCATCACGGTTCAGGCAATACACTATTGTGGGCCTTAGCACTGACGATTAGTTTTGCGTTAGTTGAAGCAATTGGTGGATTGGTCTCAGGTTCACTTGCCCTGTTGAGTGATGCTGGTCATATGGTAACGGATGCGATGGCGCTGGGGCTGGCCGCCTTTGCGGCGTGGATGGCGAAGCAGCCAAGGTCTGCGCGACATTCATACGGGCTGGTGCGGGCAGAGGTGGTAGCGGCGCTCATTAATGGCCTGTTTATGTTGCTGATCGTTTTCACGATTGCCTACCACGCGATTGAGCGTCTGTGGCAACCGCAGCCGGTAGCGGGTGGCATGGTGATGGTGATCGCTGCGATTGGTCTGGTGATTAATATTGTGGTGGCGATGATCCTGCATCGTGGTGAGCAGACGCTTAATACGCGTGCGGCCTATCTGCATGTGCTGGGTGATCTGCTCGGTTCCGTCGCCGCACTGGTGGCGGGTGCTGTGATCTACTTGACTGGCTGGACGCCGATTGACCCGCTGCTTTCATTGCTGATCTGCGCACTGATCCTCTATTCCTGTGTGCGGCTGCTACGCGAAGGACTGCACGTGATTATGGAGGGGGTGCCGCTGAATCTCGATTTTGATGTGATTGCAGCGGCGATGGTTGAATCTGATGCAGTCGATTCTATTCATGATCTGCATGTCTGGACATTATCCAGCGGCATGGTCGCGCTCTCAGCGCATGTGGTGATTCGCGATATGGATGAGTGGCAGACGGTGCTTGGAGAAATGAGTGCATTGCTAGATCAGCATTTTGATATTCAGCATGTCACGTTACAGCCAGAGTTGATCGCAACGGATGGCGAGTCAGCGCTTTGTGTTCATTCCTGTGATAATCATCGCTGTGAATGAGCCAGTCTTTTTAATTGAAGGCGAGCACCGCAAAGCTGATTACTAAAAAGGCGAGAAAAGGGCCTATTGGCGCAAAGCGTTTCATCTTTTTCATCGCGGCAATTCCTTCTTCGCCTTCGCGGGATTTAGCTTTGATGGCAAATACTTTCATCATCACTGTATAGATGAGAATTGCGACAACCATCGCCATCTTCATCCAGAAGGCCCAGTTGAGTGTTTTGATCTCAATGCCAGACTGCATCAACAAAAAGTAACCGCTGGCGAGCAACAGTATCAATCCCAAAAGTCCCACGCCGGTGATGGCGGCGCCAGCGCCCAGCATGATTTTTTTTGCGGCTTCGGGATCTTTCAGGCGGCGTGCGTGCAGCGCCAATCCGAGCATATAAAAAGAGGTGCCAGCACCCATTGCCAAGCCTAGAAAATGAAGGATCAATATAAAATCGTACATGGCTGTATTGTGACACAACTTTGGTGTGAGGTAGATTTAGATACTGCTGTATTAATCTGACTGTTTGATCGTATTTACGCTCTAATCACCGTCAGGGTGGCTGTTTAATCATAAACAGATTACTATCGAGCGAATAGTTGATAGAGGGTAGTAGTGTGGAACAACAAACGATGGCGCTGTTTGATTTACCGTATCAGTGGATATTTCCAGTGGTCTTTATTGCGATGACGGCAATCATCGCGATCAGCTTTATGAAGTATGTGATCCTGGCGGACGATAAGGATGAGGAAGAAGAGACAGAGACAGCAGTGAAGGGTGAAGAGGCTGCGCCCAATCAGGTTGATGAAAAAAATGAAGCGGCAGCATCAGCTCAGGCGAGTGAGAAAATCGAAGAGAAAGATTCAAAGTAAGCCCTTTGAGAGATGGGCGGCCGGTGTGTGAATGCATCAGGCTGCCAGATTTAGTCCAGATTTAGTCCAGATTTAGTCCAGATTTAGTCCAGATTTAGCCGGGTTTTCCCCGTCGGTGATTCCACTGCATATTCCTGATATTGATGGCTCGAATGGCTGATTATTTGCCCGCAATAAAATTATAGAGTCCGCCTTGGTTTTTTTTAAGTGTTTACTTTTGGCGTATAAGTATTGTGATGGTGGCTTTGAACTGTTAATGAAAGAAAATGTTTGCATTTGCGAATGAGAATAATTATCATTACCAAATCTTAAGGGCAATGTGTTTTATTCGATTTTGTAATTGTGAGAACTAGACAATGAATATTTTAAAGAAGTTGGGTATTAGCCTGTTGGGCGTTTTGATGGCGATGCCAGCGGTGCAGGCGGCAGATGGTGAATTGGTGGTTTATTCTGGTCGCAGCGATAAATTTGTAAAGCCGGTAATAAAAGAGTTCACTAAAGAAACGGGCATTAAGGTTATTTTGCACAGTGCAAAATCAACGGCACTATTAAACAAGCTGAAGGTTGAGGGCGAGCGTACACAGGCTGACCTTTACCTGAGCAATGACGCGGGTAACCTGCAACTTGGAGGGCAGATGGGGCTGTTTCAGCCACTACCTCAAAATGTAGTTGATGTGATAGATCCAACGCTACGCGCAGCAGATAACAGCTGGGTTGGCTTATCTGCGCGAGCAAGGGTGTTGGTTGCCAATAGTGAGGTAGATACGAGCTTTGTGAAATCAGTGTTTGATCTCGCCGACCCGCGTTTGCAAGGGCGTATTGCGGTAACCCATAGCGGCAACGGCAGCTTCATAGCTGGCGTCACTGTTTATATGGAAGCGGCGGGTGTTGAAAAGACGCGTGAATGGCTAAAGGGTGTGAAGGAAAATGCAGCGGGTCGTACCTTTGATAAGCATAGTAAAGTGGTGAAGGCGGTGGCGAGTGGTAAGCGCGCGGTGGGTTTGGTGAATCACTACTATATATACCGCCACCTTGATGAAAAGCCGAATGCCCCGTTGAAGGTGATTGTGCCAGATCAGGGCGATGGCGAGATGGGTGTTGCATGGAATGTAGCGGGTATTGGGATTAGCAAGTACTCGCAGAAGTCTGCAGCGGCGGTTAAATTTGTTGAATACCTGGTGTCTGAAAAGGGGCAGCAGCTGTTTGCGGAAGTGAATCGTGAATACCCTGCACGTAAGGGGGTCGCTTCTTCAGCTGAGATTCCAGCGGCTAATACGATTCGCGCAGCAAGCGTTAGCATGGAGGCATTGGGTAAGCAGCGTAATGCAACGATTGATCTACTGGAGGCTGTCGGCATGCCTTAACTGGTGTGTGTAAATGTAGTTAATCGATGGTGATAAAACGGTTTTCAATGCTCTCTGGAGTAACGGGGGTAGTCGTCTTAATGGCGGCTATCCCTTTGCTCTTTGTCATATATAGCAGTCTTCAGCTTTCAGCTGTGCGTTGGGTTGGGCTGTGGGATACGCGCCTGCCTGACCTTTTGGCCAATACTGTTTGGCTAGGGTTGGTGGTGGCCGTGGGCTGCCTGGTGTTGGGTCTGTCATCGGCGTGGCTAATCGCACGGCGTCAATTTGCTGGGCGTACCCTGGCGATCTGGTTAATGGTGTTGCCACTAGCAATTCCCACTTATGTGTTTGCCTATATTTATACGTCGCTGCTTTCTGATGAAGGGTGGCTGGGGTTGGCGTGGCAGGCGCTCTTTGGTGACTCAGTCTCGATCCCGGACATCTACACCGGCTGGGGTGCCGCATTTATTCTCTCGCTGGCAGGTTTCTCATATGTGTTTTTATTAGCACGCACGTCACTGTTGCAGTCGAGCCCAAGTATGGAAGAGGCCGCGAGGATGCAGGGAGCAACGTCGCTTGAAGTCTTTTGGCGAGTGCAATTACCACTGTTACGCCCCGCGCTGGCAGCGGCATTAGCCGTGGTGGTGTTGCATGTGCTGTCAGATTTTGGCGCAGTGAGCATGTTGCAATACCAGACGTTTACCTTGAGCATCTATATGCAGATGGAAGGGCGGATGGATAATCAGGCGGCGGCAGGGCTAAGTTTAGTACTGGTGGCGATGAGTCTGATGTTCCTGGTGCTGGAACGATTTTTCCGTAATCGACAGCGGTATTTTAGTCATAGCCGCGCGCGTAAATTTCAGGCGAAAAAGGCGAGTGGACATGAACTACTGCTTATCTGGGCGTGCCTTGGTCTAATCGCACTGTTCTCTTTTCTGTTGCCGTTGATGTGGGTGTTGCACTGGAGCTGGCAGGCGTGGAGTGCAGATTTAATCGGCACTGAATTTTGGGGTTACACCCGTAATTCATTGTTGCTGGGGTTTATTGCTGCAACGGTGACAGTCGTGGTTGCATTGCCGGTGGCGCTGTATCACTCGCGCGTTCGCTCGTGGCTGAGCACCTGTTATCTGCATCTTTCAAGTATTGGTTTTGTGTTGCCTGGACCGGTGGTTGCACTGGGTGTGATTACCTTTGTGCTGACGCAAATGCCGCTACTTTATGGTGGCATTGCGGTATTGTTAATGGCACTCGTGGTGCGTTTTCTGCCGTTGGCGGTGCAGTCACAAGAAGCGGCTTTACAGCAGCTAACACCTTCGATTGAGCAGGCTGGCCGCGTGCTGGGTGCTGGGCCGTTAGAGAATTTATGGCGAGTAACCTTGCCGATGATTCGTGGGGGTATGGTGACCGCCTGGGTGCTGGTGTTTATCGATGTGATAAAGGAGTTGCCCGCTACATTGATTTTGCGGCCGATTGGCTATGACACGCTGCCTGTTCGCATCTGGATCGAGTCAAGTGAAGAGATGCTGGAGCTAGCGGCGCCCGCTGCATTGATGCTGATTCTGGGTACATTACCTGCCTTATGGATAATGATGAGAGCTGAGCGCGCACGTTGATCAGTGATGAGCCTCCAGTATAAAAAACACTTGGAATTCAATGAAGTGACAGTTATATTGGTTGCGATTTGATGGCTGATGAGGCATCGGCAATAGTGTAACCAACGTGGCAGGACGCCACTATTACATGTGCATGATGCACAGCAAACATTGGTACACGCTTGATGCGCTGATTATTATTTAGAGACAGGGAGTAACGATGGGTGCAAAAACGGCGCTTTATCAAGAACATGTAAACTTGGGCGCAAAGATTGTTGATTTTGCTGGCTGGGATATGCCGCTGCATTACGGCTCTCAAGTTGAGGAACATTACAAGGTGCGCGGTGAGGCAGGTATGTTTGATGTCTCGCACATGACCTTTGTTGATCTGAAAGGTGAGCGTGCCCGAGAATTTCTACGTTATCTTCTGGCGAACAATGTTGACCGCTTGACGACTTATGGTCGAGCGCTCTACACCTGTATGTTAAATGAGCAGGGTGGAGTGGTTGACGACCTGATCGTCTATTATTTCGATGAGACCTATTTTCGTTTGGTGGTGAATGCCGGTACGCACGATAAGGATATGGCATGGATCAAACGCCATGCGGCACCATTTGGTGTGACCGTGGAAGAGCTGACTGAAGTGGCGCTGTTGGCTGTTCAGGGCCCGGAGGCAAGAAGCAAGGTGCATGACCTGCTCAGTGAAACGCAACGAGAAAAGGTAGAAGCACTCGCCCCATTTAATGCCGTTGAGTCTGAAGGGTTTTTTATCTCACGTACCGGTTATACCGGTGAAGATGGTTATGAGGTGATGATTCCTGAAGATCAGGCGGTTAATTTCTGGCGTAGATTACATAAGATTGGAGTTCATCCAGTAGGACTCGGTGCACGAGATACCCTGCGTCTTGAAGCCGGAATGGACCTCTATAGCGCTGAAATGGATGAAGAGACCTCTCCGCTAGAGGCCGGATTAAAATGGACGGTTGCATGGGAGCCGCAAGATCGAAATTTTATTGGACGCGAGGCCCTTGAACCGCAGTATAATGCAACGCCGACGCGGAAATTGGTGGGCTTGATACTCGATGATCGTGGTGTTTTACGTGGCCATCAGCGAGTGATCGTTGATGGCGAAGCTGTTGGAGAAGTGACCAGTGGTAGTTTTTCTCCAACATTGGGTAAAGCGATCGCCTTTGCGCGAGTCCCCTATGATGTCTCAGGTCGGGTGTTGGTTGAGATGCGAGGCAAGCAGCTGCCAGCGCGGGTGGTAAAGCCACCGTTTGTGCGGCATGGCAAGGCCTGTTTTGAATAATGATTTTTTAATACGTACCGTAATTTTTTAAGGAATGACTATGAGTAATGCTCCATCTCATTTGAAATATGCCAAATCGCATGAGTGGGTTGAGACGGTAGGTGAAGGCACTTATCGAGTTGGTATTAGTGACCACGCGCAAGACCTGCTGGGCGATATGGTTTTTATTGAACTGCCTGAGGTTGGCCAGACAATTAGTGCTCAGGACGAGTGCGCGGTTGTTGAGTCAGTAAAGGCTGCGTCTGATGTTTACAGCCCACTTAGTGGTGAGGTGGTCGAGATAAATGAAGCGCTGGTTGATGGCCCAGACCTGGTTAACCGAGACCCTTATGGTGATGGCTGGTTGTTTACCGTTAAGGCGACGGATCCTGGTGAATTAGATGAGTTGATTGCCGCGGATGAGTATATTAAGTTGAGTGCTGACGACGACCACTAAGGCCGTCGAGTTCCAGTTTTCTATCTGCTGCTCTTTTGATGATCGAAACCATTTGTGCCGGCACTCTATTTTAGAGTGCCGCGCTTGTTTTTAACGTACTGTATTTAAGTTCTTGAACTATGCCTTTTATCCCCCATACCGAAAATGATGTGCAACAGATGCTGGCGTCGATTGGCGCGAGTGATATTGAGGCACTGTTTGATGAGATCCCTGCCGAGTTACGTATTGGCGCATTAGAGAAGGTGCCGGCTGGCCTTAATGAAATGGAAATGTCGCGTCTGATGCATGAGCGTGCGTCAGGGCCACAACCACTCTGTTTTATTGGGGCAGGTGCTTATGAGCACCACATCCCCGCAGCGATCTGGGAGATAACGACGCGTGGTGAGTTCTATTCAGCGTACACCCCGTATCAGGCTGAAGCGAGTCAGGGCACACTGCAGCTGATTTATGAGTACCAGACAATGATGGCGCATCTCACCGGGATGGAGGCCTCTAATGCTTCACTTTATGATGGCGCATCCGGTTTGGCTGAAGCGGTGTTGATGGCGGTGCGTGCTAATCGTAAGTCGAAGTCAAAACGAATCTTGATGCCAGCAACGGTCAATCCAGCCTATCGTTCGGTGGCGCAGACGATTGTCGAAAATCAGGGCATCACATTGGAGCTAGTCGATTATCAACTTGATGCAGGTTGCATTGATGTTGCGTCACTACCCGCCGAGCCAGGTGATGTTGCCGCGCTTGTGATTCCGCAGCCTAATTTTTTTGGCGTGTTGGAAGATGTGAATGCGCTGACCGATTGGGCGCATGCGCACGGCATGCTGGTGATTGCAGTGGTTAACCCAACTTCGCTGGCGCTACTGACACCGCCAGGTGAATGGGGTGAGCAGGGTGCTGATGTTGTTTGTGGTGAGGGACAGCCGCTTGGCGTGCCGCTGGCAGGTGGCGGTCCTTATTTTGGTTTTATGTGTTGTAACCTGAAGCATGTGCGACAGATGCCGGGCCGTATTGTGGGGCGTACCGTGGATGCCGATGGCAAGCCGGGTTTTGTGCTGACGTTACAGGCGCGCGAGCAGCATATTCGTCGCTCCAAGGCGACCTCAAACATCTGTACTAATCAAGGTCTGGTCGTTACCGCTGCCACGATTTATATGACGTTATTGGGTGCGGATGGGCTGAAAAAGGTGGCAAATAGTTCGCATCAAAATACACAGAATTTGAGTGAGCAATTGAGCGCCATCGATGGTGTGGTCACTGCATTCGCTTCGCCAACTTTTCATGAATTTGTGATTAAACTTGATGGTGTTCCAGCTGCTGATGTGTTGGATGAATTGATGGCTGATGGGGTGTTGGGTGGTTTTAATCTAGGTGAGCACTATCCTGAATTAGGTGAGGCGGTCTTAGTCTGCGCTACTGAAACAAAAACTGAGGGCGATATCGCTATTTATCGAAATGCATTGAGCAGAGTGATGAGCAAGCTCAAAGGCGGTGCGGCATGAGCAATGAAATGAATAGTGATTTAAGCCATCAGAAAGATGGCGTGATCTTTGAGAAATCGCACAGCGGCCGTACCAATGAGTGTCAGTCACCACGCGAGACATCAACCAGTAGTGTGATCCCAACATCGTTATTACGTAAGTCGCCACCATTGTTGCCGGAAGTTTCTGAAATGCAGGCGGTGCGTCATTTTACGCGACTGTCGCAAAAGAACTTTTCGATCGATACCCACTTTTACCCGCTCGGCTCTTGCACGATGAAATACAATCCGCGCGCCTGTAATACGCTGGCGATGTTACCGGGCTTTCTTAATTATCATCCGCTTGCGCCTGTTGAAATGGGCCAGGGTTTTATCTCTTGCATGTACGAACTACAAGAAATTCTAAAAGAAGTCACGGGGATGAAAGAGGTATCGCTGACACCGATGGCTGGCGCGCAGGGTGAGTTCGCGGGCATGGCGATGGTCCGTGCCTATCATGATGCGCGAGGTGACACGGCTCGTTGTGAAGTGATCTGCCCTGATGCGGCGCATGGTACCAATCCAGCCACGGCGGTGATGTGTGGTTATAAAGTAAAAGAGATTCCGACCAAGGCCGATGGCGATATCGACATCGATGCCTTAAAAGAAGCGATTGGCCCGCAGACCGCAGGCATTATGTTGACCAATCCATCTACCGTCGGTGTCTTCGAGCGTCGTATCACAGAGATTGCACAGATTGTTCATGATGCCGGTGGTTTGCTCTATTACGATGGTGCGAACCTCAATGCGATTTTGGGTAAGGTGCGGCCGGGTGATATGGGCTTTGACGTGATTCACATGAATCTGCATAAAACCTTTTCAACGCCACATGGTGGTGGTGGGCCGGGTGCCGGGCCAGTGGGGGTGAGTGATCGCCTGATTCCATTTTTGCCAGTGCCGATGGTGGGTTACGATGGTGAGCAATATCGCTGGTTGACGAAAAAAGATCGTCCACAAAGTATCGGCCAGCTATCGGCCTTTGCCGGTAATGCCGGGGTGTTAATGCGCGCTTATATCTATGCGCGTCTGTTGGGCCGCGAGGGGATGCCTCGTATCGCAGAGTATTCAACATTGAATGCTAACTACATGATGGCGGAGTTACAGAAGAAAGGGTTTGATCTCGCGTTCCCATCGCGTCGCGCAACCCATGAGTTTATCGTGACCCTGAAACGCCAGGCGAAAACGCTTGATGTGTCAGCAATGGATTTTGCGAAGCGTCTGCTTGATTACGGCTATCATGCGCCGACCACTTACTTCCCGCTACTGGTGCCGGAATGTTTTTTGATCGAGCCGACCGAAACCGAAGATAAAGATACGCTGGATGGTTTTATCGATGCGATGGCGAAGATTCAACAAGAGGCCGAAACGCAGGCCGATATGGTGAAAGGCGCGCCGTACACCTTACCGTCGAGACGCCTGGATGATGTGCGTGCAGCACGCGAACTCGATATCGTATGGCAGCCTATGAGCAAGGATGAATAAACCGGGTAAGCAGGGAATAACACGTGTTATCGATGCTACCGGTTATTCATGGGCCGGGCTTAAAGCGGCATTCAAGAATGAAGCGGCATTTCGTCAGGAGTTAGCCTTATTCATCATATTAACACCGCTCGCTTTATGGCTAGGTGATAGTGGTGTTGAGCGGGCATTATTGATTGGCAGCCTATTTTTGGTGTTGATCGTTGAGTTGTTTAATTCAGCGATAGAGGCGGTAGTTGACCGTTTTGGTGGCGAGCTGCATGAGCTCTCTGGGCGTGCAAAGGATATCGGTTCGGCGGCTGTTTTGGTCGCGATAATAAATGTTTTTGTAGTGTGGTTGCTGGTAATCGCTGGTTAAGCTTTTATTGGTATTGAGAAATTATTTTAATAAAAGGGAATGCCATGTCAGCACTGATTTGTGGTTCTTACGCTTACGACACCATTATGGTGTTTCATGACAAATTCAAAAATCATATCCTGCCAGACAAGGTACACATGCTGAATGTCTCGTTTCTGGTGCCAGACATGCGTCGTGAATTTGGTGGTTGTGCGGGTAACATTGCCTATAACCTAAAGCTGCTCGGTGGTGAGCCTCTGCCAATGGCGACAGTCGGTAGTGACTTTGCCCCTTATGCCGAGTGGATGGATAAGTGCGGGATTAGTCGCGAGCATATCAAGGTCATTAACGATAGCTTTACCGGCCAGGCGTTCATTACGACTGATCTTGATGATAACCAGATTACGGCATTTCATCCGGGTGCGATGAGCATGTCGCATGAAAATCATGTGGCAGATGCACCGAGTGCATCAATTGGCATTGTTTCACCAGATGGGCGTGATGGCATGATTGAACATGCAAAAGAGTTTGAAGAAGCGGGTGTGCCATTTATCTTTGATCCAGGCCAGGGGATGCCGATGTTTGATGGTGATGACCTGCTACGTTTTGTTGAACAGGCGAACTGGGTAACAGTGAATGACTATGAAATGGAGATGTTGCAGCAGCGCACCGGTAAATCACCTCACGAAATTGCAGAGCGTGTTGATGCATTGATTGTCACGCTGGGTGGTGAGGGTTCTCATATCTACACCAAAGGGCAGCGTACGGAAATTCCTTCGATTAAAACCTCTCAGCTTGCTGATCCAACGGGTTGTGGGGATGCTTACCGTGCCGGTCTTTTATACGGGCTGATGAATGATATGGATTGGGAAACTACCGGTCGTCTTGCATCACTTGCTGGCGGTATCAAAATCGAGCATCACGGTACGCAGCAGCATAGCTATACACGTGAAGCGTTCTTTTCCCGCTTCGAGAAAGAGTTCGATCGCAGCATCTGATCTGCTTGTATCGTGCCCGGTATAAACCGGGCGCGGCATTAGTTTGCTGGCTTTGGCTGAACCACATTTTTGAGTGGTGAAAGATTTATCTCATCGAGCACAGCACTACCCCTCGCATTAATGATTAGTGCAATGGCATCGGCCACATCTTCTGGTAACAGGTAGTTATCTTTGTCATCCCCATGGGTGAAGCTGAGTTGATCAAAAAATCCAGTTTTAACCATGCCGGGATTAACAATGCTAACAGAGACACCACTTTTGCTGCATTCATCACGCAAGGCTTGAGCAAGCCCTCGCACCGCAAATTTACTGGCGCAATAGATACTGCCCTTGCGGCTGCCGCGGAGTGCCGCTTCAGAGCCGATAAAAATAAGTGTGCCACTCTGCTGTCGTTTTAAGACAGGCAGAAAAGCGCGTGCGATATAGGCCTGGCTGATAAAGTTGAGATCGATTAGCGAACGGATCTGTTCGTAAGAAAACTCTTCCAGTGAACCAAATTGACCGCGTCCGGCACAGCAGATGACGGCATCAATGTCATGATGTTCTTTTGCTAGTGTTTGTAATTGAGTGGGTAAAGCCTCAAGCGCCTCAAGATCTAAGCTGATCGGTGTGAATGCATTGTCAGTGATTGGGAGCTTGCTGAAATCACGAGCAAGCCCAATAACTTGATGCCCATCTGCCAAAAGTTTTTGGCATGTAGCTTTGCCGATGCCGGCGCTAGCACCGGTGACGAGAATTTTACGAGGCATTGTGTTCATGATTTTTTATGCGTTATTCGGGTGGTGTACAGGCAAAAAATAGACTCTGTGGAATGTATTGCATTAGCTGGTTGTAACAAAAATCTGTCATCCTGTCTTCAAGCTCTTTTTGATAAGTAATCATACCGCGACTTTCTTCGAACCTGCCAGCAAAGAGCTTTTCTTCTGGATATAAGTTCACCATGTTCTGGTGGAACACCTTCGGTGTTCGTAATGTTCCGAGGCTGACGGAGTGAATGCTATCGGTAGGTATGCGAGAGAAAATTTGTTCGAATAACTGCTGGTAAATTTTTTCGAAACCTTCCTGGTAGATCATCGGATCAAATCGGAGGCCAAGCCGCCAGCCATGTTGTTGAAGTTTGATCATCGCTTCAATTCTTTTTTCGACTGAAGGAACGCCATGTTCAAGTGATTGTGATATCTCTTCAGGCGTAAAGCTGTAGGCCACAACACAGTTTTTTATCGGCGCAGTCTTTAGTAGAGTACGAATTTGCAGGCTTTTGGTACGTAGCTCAAGGTGTGCATTGGGTAGTTGTGCAAAGGTAGGCAGGAACGCTTTGGTGAAGTCTGTCACCGGTTCGTAGGCGAGGCTATCGCAATCGTAGCCGGAAAAGAACCATGACTCTTCATTGGGGTGTTGATTGGCGGTATCGATAATCGACTGTTGAAAGTCTTCATAATTTACAAAAATCACATAGTTAGCCGAACGATACATGCCCTGTAGAAAACAGTAGCGACAGTCATAAAGGCAGTTGAGCATGTGTGAAAAATAGTAGTTACGACGACCGCCAATGCCATAGCCATCGGGTGCGTTTAACACATGTTTTTTATGTTTGCGTGCAAGGATCAATGCGGGTTGTTGTTTTTGCAAGCGGAAGTTTTGGCCTTTACGATTGAAGACCTCGCCGTAATAGTCGCAGTAAACTTTTGTCGCCTTCGGAAACCGATCGCAGATTGCTTTTGTACGCGGGTGGTCTGCGATATCTTTCTCAATGTAAATAAGGCGATGCATTAGCGGCTGCCTTCAGTAAAGGATATTGGTTGTTCATCCAGGAATTTTTTAATCGCTACCAGTACCGCTTTGCCGCTTGTCTGGCTGGAAAAATCGTGATGTGAAGGTTTATCAGTTAATGATAATGCATGCCAACGGCGAAGCAGGTGCCGCAGTTCATTTTGCTGGTAAGTAGTAAAATGCCACTGTTCCATGAAGTCATAAATTTCAGCGGGTGTTTGCTCCATTTTATTAAGCTGCGAGCTAAGTTCGAGTAGCGAACTTACGATCGAGCCTATTGTCATCATGTTGTCATTAATGATTGCTGTGGTTGTTTTCTCGGTGATCTGTTCGGCTGGGTGCTGTCGATTATCTGAAATAATCTTGAGCGAATGAATTAACTCGCAGGTTTGAAAGCGTGATGCTGCGGCATAAAAGCCGCTGGCTTCCATATCGATCATGGTGTCATCACGGTAGTCGAGAGCAGGTTTATCGATTGTTGTTAATGTTTCGCTCGCGCATGAGATGGGCATCACAATGCCGGGAAACCACTGTTGATCACTCGCCGCATCGATGAGTTTATGTGTTAAGAATGGTTCACCGATGGCTTTATCGGCATGTCCTGCGATGCCGAGATTAAGCCAGGCGTGACTTGTCTGAGTGTTATTTGCTGCCAGGTAGGTTGTTGCAGTAGCGGCCGCTAATTTTCCAATGCCACTGACGATTAATTGCATCTCATCATTTTGATAACAGCGAAACGCAGGATGCCGAGCATTGCCGCGTAGCCTGTAATGTTCGATCAGTGGGCGTGCTTCGCACTGTAGTGCAGTGATGATATTGATCACGTGGTTACCCTTGTTTTTGCCTGCTTTTGTCGTTGGCGCAGGCGTGGTGTTACTAGCGCTGTTATTCTGCGTAGACTTCGTTCACAATTGTAAAGTGTCGGTAAAATCATAGAGGCTAGTGCATTATCATGGGTAGAAAGACGATTCCAATTGTTCCGGCTGATGTCACGCCAGAGACTAAGTGTAGCTATTGTACCAACTCAAAGTGCTGTACGTATATTACACAGCAGGTTGATACGCCACGCTCCAAACAGGACTTCGATCACCTATTGTGGCAGCTAGCGCACCGTGATGTGCAGCTTTATAAAGATGAAGATGGCTGGTTTCTGTTGATCAATAACATCTGCATGCACCTTGGAAAGGGAGGCATCTGCGGCATCTATGATACGCGCCCACAAGTTTGTCGTGAATATAGCAATGATTATTGTGAGTTGGATGAGTCGGCTGAGAATGGCTTTGAACTATTTTTTGATGGTTATGATGCGTTATTGAAGTACTGTAAAAAACGCTATAAGCGTTGGGGCCAGTAGCTTAAAGGGCTGCGTTTAATGGAATGATATCGCGGAAGCTATGGATGGCATCGAATTCTGCATGGTCGCAGGGGGGTTGCTTGCTATCAGGATTTTTCACAGCAAGCAGGTGGGCAATGCCAAAGGTCCTGGCTGAACGGAGGACTGTCGTATTATCATCAATCAGTAATGATGACTCTGCTTTGAATGGTAGCTGTTTTTGCAGTTTTAGCCAGAACATTGGGTCTTCTTTAGGCAAGCCAATGCTGTGTGATGAGATCACTGCATCGAGGTATTCGCCAATGCTGGTGTGTTTCATCTTTAGCTCAAGGCTGTGTTGATGTGCATTGGTGACCAGCGCGATATGTTTACCTGAACGGCGCATCGTGCGGAGGAAATCGACCACATGGGGGTGAACTGCGATCAGGTGTGTGACCTCTTCTTTTAGAAAAACAATGTCCATCTCAAGCTCTTCAGACCAGTAATCAAGACAGTACCACTGCATCGTGCCCTGGACCTTTTCAAAGCGTGAGAAGAGCTTAGACTTTGCTTCGGTCAGCTCGATGCTGTGTTTTTCTGCGTAACGTGTTGGCAGGTGTTCACGCCAGAAATAGTTATCAAAATGAAGATCCAGCAGGGTGCCATCCATATCTAACAGTACATTTTGTATGTTGTTCCAGTTGACCATTTTTGCTGCTCTAATATTATTGAAATCAGGATAAGTGGTACTGTAGTACCAGACCGCGGCTATGATAAAGGATTGACGATGGCTAATAAACCACAAATATTGCATGTTGAAACAATAGCAAAAACACGTCTATTTCGTGTGGAGGCGCTGGAACTGGAATTCTCCAATGGTGTGGTTGTTCAGTACGAGCGACTTAAAACGAGTTCATATGGTGCAGTGCTAGTGGTACCGATGATTGATAATGAAACGGTGTTGTTGATACGTGAATATGCCGCCGGTGTGGAGCGTTACGAGCTTGCTTTACCAAAGGGGCGGATTGAGGCTGGTGAAGCGGTATTGGATGCTGCTAACCGAGAAATGATGGAAGAGGTGGGCCATGGTGCGAAGCAGTTAACGTTGTTAACGATGTTGACATCGGCCCCGGGGTATTCCAGTCAGAAGACTCATGTTGTATTGGCTGAGGGGCTCTACGAACACCGCTTGCCAGGGGATGAGCCTGAGCCGATAGAGGTGGTGCCCTGGAAACTTTCAAAACTGGATGCATTGTTGCAGCAAGATGATTGTACTGAGGCGCGTAGTATTGCCGCGCTATACATGGTGCGCGATATTTTGATCAAAAGAGAAAATTGACGGCGCCAGAATACTGCTTAAAAGTGGTTTAAGGCGCTATCTGCCACGCGGTGAATTGAGTGGCAGATGGGGAATGGATTAGAATCTGGGCCGTTTAGATTGCTCGCATCACAATCTTTTAATACCTGATTTTTTGTTTGCCCGCGCTATTTTTGATTCGTTGATCGGTATTGTAGGTGAGTCCCTACTTTATACTGAGTTTGTAAATATCGCGAATATTCTTAATAACCTCGGTTATCGTCGGGCTGGCGATACTGTAATAAACGTGCTGATTTCTCCGCTCGTTAGTAACGACTCCAGACATACGTAACTTCGCTAAATGTTGCGAGAGATTGGGTTGAGACACCCCGGTGACCGATAGTAGCTCGGTGACGTTTCTAGGGCCCTTGGTGAGCTCGCAAAGTACAGCTAGTCTCAGTGGATGAGAGATTGAGCGAAGGTTATGCGAAGCCGCGATGTAGCGTTTATTTTCATTTCGTTTTTCCATGTAGTTCAGTATATATTAATATACTGAATAATCCAACGGTGTTATGAAATTTTTGTAGGGGATTTACCTACCGAGAGACATGGGTAAGACGCACAGCTTGACCGAATCTGCGATTATAAAATAACACGAGAATAACGAATAGCAATACGATAAGTTCGTTTAAAATAATACTTCCACCACCACTGTTAGGCCCTGGGCTGGAGGTGCCACCGCTACCGCTAGTATTCACTTTTGTGCTTTGCAAAGTAGTGTTGTTTGTGAGTTCCGGGTCATTTCCGACGGAGTCACTGACTGAGGCGTAGGCACTAAAGGTTCCAACGCTGGAGGTTTGCGCTGAGATAGTGACAGTTGTTGAAGAGTTAACCCCTAAAGAGCCAATGACACAAGTAACGACATTGCCACTGTTGGTACAGCTAGATGAAGCAGAGACAAATTGTGTGCTGGCTGGGAGCACGACCGTAATGACGGTGCTTTGAGCGACATTTGGCCCGTTATTATTAGTGGCAGTGACGTTATACGTAATGTTGCTGCCTATCACAACCGGATCAGCTGAATCAGTCATGGTGATTGAAAGATCCGCGACTGGTGGCGGCGAGGCCGGAATTGGATTGACTTGAGTGAATTCAGTATCAGTTGTGGGGGTGGGTGTTTCATCACTGGTCGCAGAGGCGACGACGGTATATGGGCCGACAGAATCGGCGATCGCGACAAGCGTGACTGTCTTGTGTAGAAATGCAGTAATCGATTCAAGATCACAGGTGACGGTGCCCGCGCCAGAGCAATTTAGCGGTGAAGCACCAGGGGCAGGGCTAAGCGACATCCCTGGTGGAAAAGTGACCATTAATTGAGTGTTGTGGGTGGTCGACGGGCCGCTATTGGAAACTGCAAAGCTGTACAAAATATCCGCTGATTGAAAAGCAGGGTCTGGCGCATCAATAGTAACGATTGAAAGTGTTGCATCGGCATCGACAGTGGTGTCTATAGGGGCTATGTTATTGGTGACAACAGGGTCATAACCGTTAAATGAAGCATACGCCGTATGAGTGATAGGGGTAAGGCTGGCTTTCAGTGGTACGGCGACAACGGTGATCTCGACGAAGTCACCGCTAGGTAGATCACCGAGTTCACAGAGTGATAGTGCCGCTGAATTCGCTGGTGTACAGCTTCCAACATCTGGGGTAACGCTAAGCTGTCTAAGCGTATCGTCAAAGATAGTGGCTGAAAGAACACTTCTTGCAGTGTTTGGCCCGTTATTAGTGATGGTGATGATATAGCTCATCGCGACGTCAGCAGTTGCAGGGTCAATAGAGCCTGCGATAGTAACGCTTAGGTCGCTAGTTGCGCTCACATCAGTCGTCTCGGTTGCACTATTGTTAGTCGTATTGGGGTCGGTTTCAGTGGGGGGAGAAGAACTTACCGTGGCTGTATTGCTCAGCAGGCCAACGGCTGTCGGTGATGCTGTAATATTAACGACCCTGCTGTCACCCGCTAAGATGACACCGAGGGTGCAGCTGACTGTGAGTGCTACAGCATTACAGCCCGAATCATTTGAATCATAAGCAATACCGGAACCGAGATCATCGGTTAGCACAACATTATTCGCAGTATCAGGGCCGTGATTTGTAACTGTGATGCTGTATGTGAATGGGCTGCTATTAATGGCAGGATCCATGGTGTCTTCGATTGTTACGCCAAGGTCGGCAACAGAAGCAGCGGGGTCATACTCAAAAGAACCGACGTCACAATCAAGGCTGCCACCACCATTAACTGGACGAGGAAAGTGGCGTTGGTCGATTGATGGGCAGCCAGAGCTAGTGTCGGCCCCTGCATCGATTGCGGTACTAGACGGCGCTAAAGAATGGGTCAATGTTGGTCCGCCATTGGTTTCCAATGTGTTAGTTAAGCTTGGGTCTACATTAGGCTGGTCTCCGGGACCGGTTAATTCGCAGGAGCTGTCGCTGGCAATGGTATTAGTGGAGATGGTCATGATTGGGGTAAAAGTACCGCCATCGCTCTGGCTATAGCAGTTGTTGCCGGGGGGGGTGATAATAGAGGCCGTGTTCCCCGCAATAACGGTGTCATTCAGTACGATGCTACTGCCACTTGGTAGATAAATACCGCCTCCGTGGCCATTGAATGTGCCTTCAGAGGGGACATGCGTGCCAAATACATCGTTATTGTAAATGGTGCTATTGGTGATGGTAGTAAGGCTTTTTCTGGTTTGAATACCACCGCCATTACCTGTGGCGGCATTGCTGCTGATTGTACTATTGGTAATGGTCAGTGGCCCCAGGCCAATGTCATAGATTCCGCCACCGCCAACGAGTAGTGCGTTGTTATTACTGACAGTGCTGTTGAGCAAGGTAAGGCCATAAACAGAATAAATACCTCCACCACCACCGAGAGCTGCGGTATTACCATCGATGGTTGTATTGGAGATGGTCGTGTTGGCATCTGTCTGGGTAAAGATACCGCCACCACTACCCGCACCGATATCGACGATATTATCGTTGATACGGCTATTGGTGATCACCATGTCGTTACTGAAATGGAGAATGCCCCCACCTCTAGAAGATCGGTTATTGATAAAAGTACTGTTGTCGATGACGAGTGGGCCAGTGTTATAGAGCCCACCGCCACCAAACCCGGTCACTTCTGTGGTTTGGTTGCTATCGAATGTTGAATTGAGAATGGTGAGTGCGCCGCCGACATTGCGGACGCCGCCTCCGACAGAGCCCGCAGCGGTTCCTTCCCGAATGGTTAAGTTGTGAATCGCTACATCAACACCGTGAATATCTAAAATTCGATCATAATTGGAATTTGCACGAATAGTGGAAAGGCTCTGGCTGACGCCCCGCAATGTAACGCTATCTGTAATATCAAGATCGCCTGCGAGCGCTGTGTTGTCTGCGCCGGGTAAGGATAGTGTGTAAGTGCCGCTGGGAATGTAGATGTAGTCTTTGCCAGGCCAGGCATTACTCTCTTGAATTGCAGCTCGTAAAGTGCAGATGCCGTTGGCAGGGCCGGTCTCGCAAGCGCCATCACCGGGTGAGTTGTCGATAAGATCGTCAGTGCTATTAACGGTAAAGTTAAATGCAAATGCAGATTGAGAAATGGCTAATAGCAGCAGGCAGCCTATGAGGCTGCTCGTATAAGATTGAGCCTTGTTAAGTTTAGTTCCAATCATTACGTGTCTATCAGTGAACCAGTAATTATGAAAATTAATTCCCTCCGATCCGTGGATAAGCAGTTAATTTTATTAATGTTATTCGACTCTCCTTCATCATATATCGGCCGTTTTATCTGATATATTTAGTAATATTTTGTGATGATAGCCACAGATGGGCTATTTGCAGTATTTTGGGTGGGTGTTTCTGATTGATGTAGCACGACGAGTGAGATTGGGTTAAATCAGGAGGTAGTTGGCGTTAAGTACAATAGAAAAGCATCGCATGCTGTCTATTTGAAACTTATCAACAAGATTTCCTGTTTTATGAGTGAGTGCTCGATGAAAAGCCCAAAGACAAAATTTATGCTTTACTCGAGCGGTAGGGGTATTGCATCGTCAAAGGCAAAGCGCATAAACAATATGAGTGCGGCAGTAAAGTCTCAATTGCCAGCACAGCAAAAGGCGATCTCATCGTCGGTGTCGTGAGTCATGATAGCCATACATTCCGTTGTGGTATCGACATTTAACTTAAATTAGCCCATTCGGGGCAGAGAGCAAATATATTCAACTGCGTTAAGTTCTCTCTGACCCGAACAGAGGCCCTTGTGTTCCTTTATCCGTGGGCCTATTAATTGTTATTCAATAAACTTACTAGTGATGACGATGGTGTCTACGCGAGAATTGTCCCCGAATTTCACCCCCCGGATGGGCAACTGTATGAACGTTAATGTAGGTATTGCCATTCATGAGATTTGCTATCGCATCCTCGAATGTATTTACAAGTACTCGCCCCTCACTATCCCTGGGCATAACAAAGTCTGCTGCTGTTAACATACCGCGGATTTCCCCTGTAAACGGGCCATCGCTTCTAGGAAAGTTGGGGTTTACACTTGCATCCGCGTACAGCCAGAAAACAACAGGACCATTTTGTCCTTTTGGTCCAAGATGAAGATGCGCCATGAAGATTGGGGTAGCCGTATTAGTGGCTTTAAAAACATAATGAATCGCACTTCGATCACCCGATAAGCGGAATTTCACTTCACCATAAGCCCCTGTCACGAGGCCCTTGATGGGTATAGCCGTACCACCGACATCCACATTAATCACTTGCTGAGCACCGCTTAACGCGGTATGAAATTTTTTCTGCGAATCAGCTTGTGCTGTCACAGAAGCCAGGGCAACGCTTAGTACCATTGGAACGTAGATAAATAGTTTATGCATTTTCAATCCTCCATTATTGGCTGTATTTACTCCATGCAAATTTACTTGCTATTAATCACGCCGAGGAAAATGGCATTATGTAGCAGATTCACCAGACGGCAATTCCCGAGTGATCTAGTAAGTTAATAGAGCATAGCAGAAATCACTGAATGGCTAAAAAGAATAAATTAGCGGGTATAAAAATAGACTTGACCTGCTTCTTTTATATTTCAACATAAGCCTTACGCCAGTCATGAAAAAGCGGTCATAACGGTGCTTTCAATATCCTCAGTAGCGCACTGACTAGTTACCGGAGCGCCTGCAGATAGAATTACGTAATTTCATCTCTTCAGTGCCACTATTTACGCTGGCGATTCAGATAATCAAAAACTTATAACACACTTATCGTTATGTTAACGGGGCAACCGTGATTCTCGATATGTGTGTGATGTGCTTATATCTGACCCACTTCAGAAATCACTGACAGGGCCGACTATTTAATCAAGTTTTCCCATTGTGGGCAGCTATTTAGCAAACAGGATGTACGGAGCAGCAGGATCAAATGTGGTATTTCGATACGATGAATTATGATATCTCGGTAAACGTTGATAATGTTTATCTGAATCATTTTGGCCTTCAGCAGCCGCCCTATAGAATTACGCCGGATACCGATCTATTTTTTGCTGGCGCGGAGCGAGGTGAGATTCTCGATGCGCTGCTTTATGCAGTGATCAGCGGTGAGGCAATCACCAAGGTGGTGGGCGAAGTCGGTAGCGGCAAGACGATGCTGTGTCGTATGCTGGAGCAGAAGATGCCTGGGAATGTTGAGATTGTGTTTCTCGCCAACCCCAGCCTGTCGCCGGAAAATATCCTCCATGCGATCGCATTCGAACTCGATCTGCCAGTAACAGCCGAGGATAATCGCCTTAAGGTGATGAAAGTGCTGCAGGATTATCTGCTCCAGCGTCATGCCGCCAATCGTCAGGTGGTGGTGTTTGTTGAAGAGGCGCAGAGCATGCCGTTGGCGACACTGGAAGAGATTCGCCTGCTCAGCAATCTGGAGACCAAGCAGCACAAATTGTTACAGGTGGTGTTATTTGGTCAGCCGGAACTGGATGAAGGCCTTAACGCCTCTCATGTTCGCCAGATTAAAGAGCGCATCACTAACAGCTTTTATTTGCCGGCATTGAGCCGCTGTGAACTACGTGATTACCTGTCGTTTCGTCTGCGCCTGACTGGCTTGCGCGGCTCGGATATCTTCACTCCCGCTGCGATCTGGTTGATCAGCCATTTTTCCAGGGGGCTGATGCGGCGTATCAATATCATAGCGGACAAGGCGATGCTGGCGGCTTATGCCAATGATTGCCAGGTCGTCGGTGTACGCCATGTGATCGCCGCGCTGCGTGACAGTGAGTTCCTCGCGCCGAAATCTTTCATCTCTCAATCCTGGCTGCGCCCCGTTGTGCTGGTGCCATGGCTGGCTGCAGCTATTGGGGTTGGGGTATTGATGTCGACCAGTTCGGAGGCGGTGCTGGTGGAGATCGAGCCAGAGGTTACACAGTCCATGACTGCGCAGGTTAAGACATCTCCTGCGGAACAGGCGGCGGAAGTGGCACCGATACAGGCCGCGGCAGCGGTAGAGCGAGCAAGTCTGTTTGAGCAACGCGTCGCAGCGAGTCAGTTCTGGTTACCCCGAGCTGAAGCGCAACATTTCACCATTCAGTTAATGTGGTCGAGCTCGGATGATAAAAAGTTGATGCAACGATTCCTGCGAAAGGATGCGGTGGCACCCTATCTGGAGAGTATCTTTATTACTCATGCGGCTAATAACGATCAGCAGACATTGAATCTGTTGCTGGGTGAATATGAAGGTTTTTCTCAGGCGCAGGCAGCTCTTAAGGCGCTGCCTGAGGCGTTGCGTCGTTTCCAACCTTATCTACGAAACGTGCGCAGCGTGCAGGCCGAGTCCACACCGAGTCCAGAAAACGTCCTCGCCGGACGGTTAGTTGAATAGCGTAATGAAGGCCTTCTTATGGTGAATATTGAATACATGATGAATAAAATCAGATATGGAATTCTGCTGGCCTGCATAGTGGCTGCGTCAGGTTGCACGACGACAAGTCCGCCCAGACCATCAACAGGGCATCTGACTGCGCCGCCGCCTCAACAGACTGATATCCCGTCGCTGGTCAGACAGGCACCGATGCTACCGCCGCCTAAAAAACAGGTGAAGCTGGAAACCTATACAGTGGTGGTGAATGAAGCGCCGGTAAAGGATCTGCTGTTTAGCCTTGCACGAGATGCTCGCCTCAACGTCGATATTCATCCTGGTATCGAGGGCATTGTCACGTTGAATGCGGTCAACCAGAGCCTGTCGCAGATCCTGAACCGTATTACCAGGCAGGTCTCGCTTCGATACCAACTGGATGGTCCTAATCTGGTGGTAGCGCCGGATATGCCCTATTGGCACACCTACACAGTAGGCTATGTCAATATGACGCGTGATAGCGAGAGTGAGGTGAGCGTCGCCACCCAGATTGCCACCGCCGGTGGTTCGGTGTCAGGGAGTGCGAGTGCTGCTCAGGGAAATATCTCCACGACAAAGGTTAAAAACAGCTCGAGTAACCATTTCTGGCCGCTGATCGAGGCCAACATTCTGGCGATCGTGACACAGCCTTCGGAGGGTGATGCTGTCGCAAAGAAAGGAGCCGCAGACGAGGAGGAGGTGTCGCCGGTGATCGTCAACCCTGCCAGTGGTGTGATCAGCGTGATGGCCACCCAGAAAGAGCACCGACAGGTGCAGCTCGTGCTGGATAAGGTGATGGCCAGTGCGCTGCGCCAGGTATTGATTGAGATGACGATTGTAGAAGTCGAGCTGAGCGATCGTTATCAGGCGGGTGTGGACTGGCAGCAGCTGGCGAGTGGGAATGGCCTGGCAGCGCTCTCCACGATGACCGGATCCAACCTCTCTGTGCCTCCGGTCTTCTCACTAAACTACTCGAATACCACCTCCAGTGGCCGCAGCTATTCCACGACGCTGCGTATGCTGGAGACCTTTGGTGATGTATCCGTGTTATCCAGTCCCAAGATCATGGCGCTGAATAATCAGACCGCTCTGCTCAAGGTGGTCGATGAAAAAGTCTATTTTACCGTGGAAATGGAGATCGAAGACGCGACCGAAAACACTCCGGAGCGGCGCACCTTTCTCAGTGAAATACATACCGTGCCGGTGGGTCTGGTGATGAGTGTGACACCACAGATTAATGAAGTGGACAATGTTTCACTTAATATCCGCCCCACCATCTCACGCATTACCGGCTATGCGGTTGACCCGGCACCGCGTCTGGCAGAGTCTGGTTTTGATAACCTGATTCCAGAGATACAGGTACGTGAAATGGAGTCGCTGTTACAGATCAGTAACGGCCAGATGGTGGTGATGGGTGGCCTGATGCAGGATAAGACCGATAAAAACGATAGCGGTGTACCACTGCTATCGAAGCTTCCCTTTATCGGTTCGTTATTTCGCTATCGTGATGATTCAGTGACCAAATCAGAACTGGTGATCTTCCTGCGGCCAACGGTGATCAAGGGCGCAGGCGTGGGACTTGATCTGGCGAACATGGACAGGTTGTTGCAAAGAGAGAATAGTCACCTGGATATGGCGCGCAGAGATAATAAAGGTGCGCCATGAGTCTGTTAATGGATGCCTTAAAGAAGGCAGAAAAAGCTAAAAACAAGGCCAAAGAAACGGTCGGTACTGTTGAAATAGCGCAGACTGACTCGTCACGTAGCAACGAACTTTCATTGACGTCGGTGGCCGATAAAGTGGCATCTGAGCCACAGTCGGAGGAAACAGTCACCGCTTGCCTGGCCTCGGTGGATGATACGCCATCGCAAGCGGCGTCGAAGTCGGTTACCGAAATTCCGCCAGCGCCTGGCACAGATGATAATTTAGCGCAGGGCCGCGAGGCGTTAACGCTGGTGACGATGGGTGCTTCGAGTGTTCCGAGTGAAACAGCGCTAGCCACCGATGCTACACAAGATGAAACTGTAGCGGATCAATCTATGCCGGATGAAGCGGTACTAGCTGAAACAGTTGTTGAAACAGCGCCAGCGGCAACTGAAGTAGAAAGTGACATTGCCATGCTCGGTGCTACTTCAGAGGTTGCATTAGTAGATGAAAGCGAGCCTGTAGAAGGTGATGTGGAAGTCGACCTGATAGATCAATTTTCGATAGAGGAGTTATCACCGCTTGACTCGGATACTATTGAGACAGCTGCGGAGTTAGCTTCTGAGCCAGCGCCAGAAAAAAAACCGGAACAGGTGTCGGATCAGGTCGTCGAAGCAGTTTCTGAACAGGTTCAGGTCGAGCCTTCAGTTCCAGTAGAAACCTCAGAACCAGCATCGATTCCGCAACAGGCGCCAAAAATAGCTGCGAAATTATCGCCAGAAGTGTCGGCTGGCAAAAAAGAATCTGAGCAGGTGGTTGAGCCAGCAGCGGAACAGCCTCCTAAACTAAAGACACCGCCTATCATCGGGGTTGGTGCGAAAAGAAGAGCAGGGCGCCACTATCTCTGGAGTGGCCTGATGCTGTTTTTCGTGATGGTGCTGGGCGCGATGGTCTACTACTTCAATATGGTGCTGGATGAAACCGGCCAGAGTGTCGCGGTCATCCCTGCGGCACAACCCGTTGCCGAAGCGTCGGTTGCAGCGGTCGTGGCGCAGGAGGAGGCCAGTCAATCGTTTGTGGTTTCCAGAGTGCGGCAGCAGTCGCCAGTTAAGGAAACGGTTAAGGCTAAGATCGAACCGGCTGTTACCACGGAACCGGTATTGCCGCAGCAGGTTGCCACTGCCATGCCAGCAAAAACGAGTGTGGCGACGCTTCGGCCAGCCGCGATAAAAAAACCGCAGCCTGTAACGCAACCTGTCAGGCCTGTAGCAACACCGCCAGCTGCGATCGAGATTTCACGCGATCAGCGTCGTGACCCACTGGAAGTGCTACTGCAGCAGGCCTATCAGGCCTATCAGCGCGGAGAATATCAACCGGCCGAGCTTAAATACCGCCGAGCGTTGGAAATCGATGCCGATAACCGTGATGCTCGCCTCGGGCTGGCGGTGATCGCACAGCGCGGCGGTAGAATAGAGCGGGCACGGCTGTTCTATCAGAGTCTGCTGGTGCTTAACCCCAAAGACAGTATTGCGCACACCGGCTTGATGTCGTTGCAGGGCGGTAACGCCTCAGGAGATAATGAAACCCATATCAAGGTGTTGCTTGCGGAAGAGCCGACGGCAGCCCATCTCCACTTCGCCCTTGGTGTTGAGTATGTGGCTCAAACGCGCTGGCCAGAGGCGCAGCAGGCATTCTTTCGAGCCTATCGATACGCTCCCGGTAACGCCGAATATAGCTTCAATCTGGCCGTGAGCCTGGAGCAATTGAGGCAGCCCAGCGCGGCGCTGGACTATTATCGCCGCGCTAGAGAGGCGGCGGTGGGAAAGGCGGTTGGCTTTGAGCTTGATGAACTGAACCGGCGTATTGTGAAACTGAGTGCGCAGGAAGTTGCCCGATGAGCACCGAGAAAAAACCACTTCGCCTGGGAGATATGCTGATCGACAAGGGTTATATCACCCAGGATCAGTTACGCATCGCCCTTATCGAACAGAAACAGCAGGATGAACCCTTAGGCAAGATTCTGGTACACCTCGGTTTTATCGCCGAAGCGGTGATGCGCGATGTGCTGGGTGATCAGCTGGGGCAGGAGAGTATCGATCTCACCAAGGCGGTGCCGGATCGCGATGCCATCAAGTTAATTCCAAAGGAACATGCGCAACGTTTTCAGCTGCTGCCGATCGATTATGACGCTAAAGCCAGGGTGCTGACAGTGGCGATGGCCGACACCTTTAATGTGGTGGCGCTGGATCAAACGGTAGCGCTACTGGAGAGCGGCATTGAGATCAAGCCGATCCTCGCCGGTGAGACTGAGATCGAAGCCGCGATTGATCAGTTCTATGGTTACGAGTTGTCGGTGGAAGGGATTCTGCATGAGCTGGAAACCGGCGAGATCGATTACAAAAGCCTGCAGGCCGGTAGTGATGAATATAGTCAACCACTAGTGCGTTTGGTAGACGCAACCATGATGGATGCGGTGAAACGTGGCGCTTCGGATATCCACTTTGAACCGGAAGAGGGTTTTCTGCGCATTCGCTACCGTATCGATGGTGTGCTGCGCCAGGTACAGACGCTGCATAAAAATTACTGGTCAGGGATTGCGGTGCGTCTCAAGGTGATGGCGGAGATGGATATCGCCGAGACCCGCGCGCCGCAGGATGGGCGTATCTCGATGATGCTGGCAGGGCGCTCAATCGATTTTCGTGTCGCGTCACAACCGACGACCCACGGCGAAAATATTGTGATGCGTGTGCTGGATCGCGAAAAAGGGATTGTGCCGCTGGAGAGTCTCGATCTGACCGACGAGGCGATGATGCTGCTCAGGTTGATGATGGCTCGCCCGGAAGGGATCATCCTCGTCACCGGTCCGACCGGCAGCGGCAAGACCACCACACTCTACTCCATGCTCAATCACCTCAATGACGAGACAGTGAATATCATGACGCTGGAGGACCCGGTCGAATACCCGATGGCGATGATTCGTCAGACCTCTGTAAATGAGGCGGTTAAGCTCGATTTTGCCAACGGTATTCGCTCCATGATGCGTCAGGATCCCGATATTATTCTGGTCGGTGAGATTCGCGACCAGGACACTGCCACGATGGCGTTCCGTGCCGCGATGACCGGCCATCAGGTCTTTGCCACCCTGCACACCAACTCCGCGCTGGGCGCGGTGCCGCGTCTGCAGGATATCGGCATCCTGCCGGATATCATGGCGGGCAATATCATTGGGGTGGTCGCGCAGCGCTTGATTCGGCAGCTCTGCCCCCACTGTAAACAGGCCAAAGAGGCCGATGAAATCGAGCGCAAGCTGCTCGGTGTCGCCGATGATGCCGCGCCGGTCACCATCTATCATCATCAGGGCTGCCCACAATGTGACTATCACGGTTATAAGGGGCGGCTGGCCCTGATGGAAGTGTTGCGGATGGATAGGAAGATAGATGAGTTGATTGCGCAACGTGCCACGTTGCGTGAATTGCACGACTACGCCATGAGCACTGAGTTCCAATCGCTGGCCGAGGATGGAGTTCGTAACGTGATGCAGGGCGCGACCAGCCTGGATGAAGTGGCGCGTGTGGTTGATTTAACCGACCGGGTAGCTTAAGCATGGCACTCTATCGTTACAAGGGGATCAATGAAGTCGGCAAGATCAGGCAGGGCCGTATCAGTGCGGCCAATGAAGTCGATCTGGAGAAGCGGGTAGAAGACATGGGGCTGGAACTGATTAGCTTCAAGGAGGCCAGCGCGGGCAGATCGCTGTTTGGCAATAAAAAGATAACCCGTCAGGAACTGATTAACTTCTGCCTCCATATGGAGCAGATGCATAGCGTGGGTGTGCCTATCATGCAGGGACTGGATGATCTGCGTGACAGCATTGAGAATCCCCGTTTCAGAGAAGTCGTATCAACAATGATCGTTTCGATTGAAGGTGGCAAGACACTGTCCGAATCGATGAATGAGTTTCCCTGGGTGTTTGATGAGATTTTTGTCAGCCTGATACGCGTCGGCGAGCATAGCGGTGAACTGAGCAAGGTGTTGCAGAATATCATCGAATCACTTAAATGGCAGGATGAGATGGCGGCGCAGACCAGGAAGGCGCTGAAGTATCCGGTCTTCGTCGGGACGATTGTGATCGGCGTGGTCTTTTTTCTAATGCTTTATCTTGTGCCGCAGATGATCGACTTTATCAAAAATATGGGGCATACGATCCCGCTCCACACTCGCGTACTGCTGATAGTGTCTAACTTTTTTACCAGTTACTGGTATCTGTTGATATCAGTACCGGTGGTGAGTGCGGTATTAGTGAAATATCTGATAAAGACTCAGCCCGGCGTGCGCTACTATTTCGATTCTATGGTGCTGAATCTTTGGTTGATAGGACCGATCATACGCAAAATCATCCTTAGCCGTTTTGCCAACTATTTTGCGTTGCTCTATTCCTCAGGCGTGACCGTGCTTAATAGCATGGAGATCAGTGAAGCGATTGCCGGCAATAAAAAGATTTCACAGGCGCTGTATGAGGCGCGTCATCAGATCGCGGACGGGGTAAAGATGAGTGACAGCATGGAGAATGCCAAACTGTTTCCGCCGCTGGTGGTGCGTATGATTAAGATGGGCGAGAGTACTGGGGGGCTGGATACCGCCCTGCTGAATGTTAGCTATTTCTATAATCGTGACGTCAAGGAGTCGATCGAAAAATTACAATCGTTAATCGAACCTGTGATGACGGTGGCACTGGGGGTGATCCTGTTATGGGTGATGGTCTCTGTGCTGGGTCCGGTTTACGACATTATCAGTAAGGTCTAATAATCCGATGGCCGCAAAACGAATCTTCTATATCACCGCGAACGAACTGACACTGTTTTCCTGTCACAAGGGTGTTGTCAGTGAGCTGGCCAGATATGACGCGACCCCAGAAGGGGTAGCGGCGTTTTCGGCACACCTCGCACAGCATCCTGGTGACCCTAGTACGGTTCTGGTGGATGTGATTGAAGAGGAATACCGGATGGAAACCATCCCGCATGTGAGCGGTGGTGACCGAAACCATCTGCTGGAACGCAAGCTGACAAAAGTGTTTCGCCGCTCCCCCTTTAGTGCCGCACAGGTTCAGGGCAGGGAAAAAGAGGGGCGCAGGGATGACCAGGTGATGTGCGCCGCATTGACTAACCCGGATGTGGTGGAGTCATGGTTGGTTGAGGTGCGGCATCACAAGGTGCCACTAGCAGGGATTTTCTCGATCTCGATGATGACCGAGAAACTGCTGAACAAACTCCAGATTAAACACGATAACGTTTTGGTGCTGAGTCTGCAGCAGGATAAAATTCTGCGCCAGAGCTTTCTCGCCAACGGCAAGCTTAAGATCAGCCGTCTATCGCCATTGTCGCTCCCTGATGCCAACGCCTATGTGACCAATATACAGAATGAAGTGGAGCGCAATCACCGCTATGTTAATCGCTTGCGACTTCTGCCGTTCAACGAGCCGTTGGATATCTGTCTGTTTGCATCAAGTGAAAATATGGCACGTTACAATGAGGCGTTGCAGGATAGTCGCTTGCTGAGATATCACGCCATCGACATTAATGAAGCGGCTCGGAGTATTGGCCTCAAGCAGACACTTCAGGAAGGGCAGTGCGAGTGGTTATACGCGCACCTTGCCTCGCTGGTGACGCCATCGATTAACTACGCCTCTCAGGGTGAGCGTCGCTATTACAGGATGTTTCAGATGCGCCGCGGCGCGGTAGCTGCCAGCGTGATGTTGTCATTGAGTGGCCTGCTCTATTGTGGTGGCGCCGTACTCGATGCCTGGAAGATGAAGGGAGAAACAGAAAATACTGTAGCGAAGGTTGCGCAGGTAGAACAGCGTCATGCAGCTGTTCTGGCAACCTTGCCGCCGATGCGATTCAGCCCCAAAGTGATACGTGAGACTGTTGAGATCGATGCCCGCTTATCTGGCAGCGGCTATCACCCGCAGTTTATGATGACCCTGCTTGGCAAGACCCTCTCCAGGTTTCCCGATATTCAGCTTGATGAGATTCGTTGGAAGATCATCAAGCCAGAAGAGCAGTTGCAGAATGATGACCTGGTGATGGATGAAGAGGGGAATGTTATTGAACCGACTCATACTGAAAGCCGTGTGATGCAGATGGTAACGTTCAAGGCGCGTCTTGAGCCACAGATAAAAAAATATCAGTCTGCGTTTGATAAGATTGAGCAGCTCATCAGCGAGCTTAAGCGCCACAAGGATCTTGTTAAAGTGAATGTGATTTCTCTGCCACTCAATGTCGACCCCGCTTCGACACTGCAGGGGGAGTCCGGGGTGGGGATGAATAATCCCACGGCTTTTTTTGAGATCGAAGCCGTTATGCAGGTAGGTGAATCGTGATGAGACATAAACTGGACTGGCGCTATCTGGCGCCCGCGCTGAGCATTATGTTGTTTGCGGTGGTTGCAACCACCTTAATCGTGTTCTTTAGCTATAGCTACCATACTGAGATGCAGACCGAAAACGATCTTGAACAGGCCAGGTATCAGGATGCGCTTGCTGAGCTCAAGGATGCCAATGACGATAAGCGTTTTGTGATGCGCTATAGCGGACGCTTTAAGGCGCTTGAGTCCGAGGGTGTTTTTGTGGCGGAACAGCGCGTCGACTGGGTAGATAGTCTGAATACGGTGATAAGCGCGATGAAGTTGCCGAACATCAAATATGAGTTTAGCCCTCAAAGGCCCGCCGATGATTTGCTGGTGGCGGATGTGGAACATGTCCGCATTAATGCGAGTCCACTCAAGGTTGAAATGAATCTACTGCATGAGCAGGATATGCTGACACTGCTTGATCGGCTGGAGCGTGAGGTGAGGGGGCGGTTTCTGGTTGAGCGCTGTGAGATGAAACGCGCTGAACAGACGTTCGCCTACCGTCTGGGTCGCCACAATCTTGGTGTCATCTGTGATCTGCGCTGGCTGACGCTGAGCCCGGTTGAGCCTGCAGCAAGTGAAGGTGTCTGATGATGTACTACGCAAAGGGATCAACATGGAACCCACTGCTGGTGGCGCTAGTATCGGCAATGAGCCTCTTCTATAGCCCGCAGTTACTGGCCAGTGACCTCGGGCGTCTGTTCACTACGCCTGTCGAGCGCCACCTGCTGGACAAATCGCGCCGTGAGAACAGTCCACTCATCGATAGCACGGCGAGTAATGGTGCTGCAAAAAAAGAAGCGAAGACGATGGTCTATAACGGAGTCGTGACACGCAGTAATGGCGACAGACAGATATGGATCGACGGCAAGATCGTTAACGGACGCAAGGGGCCGGATGGGATACATATTCATAAAGGGCCTGATCGCGATCACCGGGTCACACTCTCCGTGCCTGGTAAGCATAAGAGAGTGAAAGTCAAACCCGGTCAGAGCTGGAGTCTGGAGTCAGGTAAGGTTGTCGATTTCAGGGATGTCACCTCCAGTCGTGCCGCTAGTTCTGTCAATCCAGTAAGACCGTAGGTACTGCAGTGACGCATCGCGGATACAAGCAGCAAAAGGGCGCAGCGCTGCTGGTATTTATCACCATTGTCATACTTGGCGCGGCGACCCTGCTGGTGAACCAGCTGGGGAATGTCGGTTCGTCCTATCGGCAATCCACCACTAGCATGCAGGCCCTGGCAGAAGCGCGCGAGGCCTTGATCGGCTGGTCTGCCAGCCATCCCTCTCTGCCGGGGCTACTGCCGCTGCCGGATCTGGATAACAATGGTGAAAGCGACTGTGTGGTCGGCATTGGAAGTAATATTCTCATTGGACGTTTACCATTTGCTGCGCCAGCGCTCCCTGCCTGTGGCGATGCGCAGAATAGTCTCGGCGTTCGTGCAACCGATGCCAGCGGTGAGCCGTTGTGGTATGCGGTCAGTCGCAACCTGCTTTATGACGGTGGTTATCCAACCAGCCTCGATGCGACCAACGACTGGATCACGGTGCGCGATAGTCAGGGCAATATTATTTCTGATCGAGTGGTCGCGGTCATCATCGCACCGGGTCTGGCACTGAGCGGGCAGAACCGCAGCACTAATCCACTCGCAGCTAATCGTTACATGGATACGGTAACGATCGGGGCCGTCACCTACAGCAATTTTGACCTCGACCGGGAGTTCATTGCAGCTGAGCAGGGTGACACCTTCAATGATTACCTGGTCTACATCACCATCGATGAACTGATGCTCCAGGCGGGGCGGGTGATGGCGCGCCGCATCGGCAGTGATGTGCGTGGTTGTCTCGATAGCGATGCCGCCGCTGGCGATGGTACCTACAGCTGGGCGGCACGACTGAATGGAGCGCTGTCGCCGGATTATAACGATGATGTGGGTGAGAATCTGGGCCGACTGCCAGATCTTCCTACCAGTGGTGGGTGGACGCCGGCGAACTGCTTTGCCTCACTCAGCTACTGGCAGAGTTGGAAGGAGCAGCTCTTTTATCAGGTGGCGTCAGGTTATCAGCCGGGGAGTGTTGCTTCATGTCCCACTTGCCTCAGCCTTGATGGCAGCGGTAACAAGCGTGCCATGCTAATGCTGGCCGGTCCTCCATTGGCGGGTCAACAGCGCACCACAAATGCCGATAAAGGAGATATCAGCAATTACCTCGAAGGCGATAACGGTGACGGTGACAATCTTTTTGCGAATCAAGCGTACTCGGCGAGCTTTAATGACCGGGTGCTCTGTGTCGATGGAGGCGTGACATGCAATTAATCATTATGGAGAGACTGGATGGTCAACGCGGCTTCACGTTGATTGAGATGGCCGTAGTGATGCTGATCATGGCGCTGCTGCTGGGTGGCATGCTGCTGCCACTATCTGAACGGGCGAAAAGCGATCGTTATAAGGTAACAGAGCAGGCGCTACAGGAGGCCAAAGAGGCCTTGATGGGTTATGCCATCAGCAATGTCAGGCTACCTTGTCCTGATACCGATATGAATGGTAGTGAGAATGCTCCCTGCGTTGCTGGCGCAGAAGGTGACCTGCCCTATGTCACGCTTGGAATAGCAAGGAGTGACGCCTGGAACAACCCGCTGCGTTATCGGGTCGATCCCAATTACGCCATCATCATTACTAATCCGTTACCGGCGGCGAATGGATACCTGGTGCGAAATCTGGAGGCAGCTCCGGTGACGCTGGCAGCAGATCCCGCCGCGATCATCTTCTCTTATGGTGAAAATGGATTGCCCGACGATGACAATAATAATGGCAATAATATCTATATCCAGGATGTCCCGAGTGAGCTGCCTTTTTTTGACGACAGCCTGGTGTGGTTGTCGAAAAACACCCTGATGAACCGCCTGGTAGCGGCGGGTCAATGGCCCTGATCTAGCGTGTCAGAAGCGTAATCTGACTGTTTTACTATGCCTTAGTTATCTTATTGATTTGCACTTCAAAATCGTTCTAAAGCTACTTCAGAGTATGTCGATAAAATAATTAGATAAATACAGGGACTGGTCAATTTTTGTTTGAACCAATAGCGTGAATGGCCAGCCGTATATTTCCAGAGATTATTGAGGAATGAGAAGATGAAAAAGAAGCAGTCGGGTTTTACACTGATCGAGATCGCCATCGTTTTGGTGATCATCGGTATCCTGCTGGGCGGGGTGTTAAAGGGTCAGGAGATGATTGAAAACGCCAAGATCAAGAATATCCAAAATGATTTTGATGGGATTACAGCGGCGATATTTTCCTATCAGGATCGCTATGGTTCGTTGCCAGGAGACGATGCCCGCGCAAATACCCGCGGCTGGACGGATGCGGCCGTGGACGGCAGCGCCGGTAACGGTTCGCTGGATCCCAACAATGCCTTCAATGCGGGTGCCAATGAAAACCAGTATATGTGGCAGCATTTGCGGTATTCGGGCCTGATCAGCGGTAACCCTGCGGGTGTTGTTAACAATGCGGGTGGTCGTGCCAACCCCACCAATGCCTACGGCGGTCTGTTGGGCGTGGCACGGGTGCAGGGTAACTGGGGTCTCGGTCTCAGTGGGAATATTGTCTGTGCCAGTAACGTGCCCGGTAAGGGCGCCTCTGCGATTGATGCATCTTTTGATGATGGTGTCTCTAATACCGGTACTGTACGTGGACTGGCGGGCGGCGCTACCCCAATCGATGATGAGCCAGCGGGACTGGTTGCTGCAGTAGGCTATCTGGAAGATGGAACGGTTTATACCGTTTGCAAACAGCTGTAGCGCACAAGACCCGCTGTCATAAATAAAGCCCGCAGTGAAGCGGGCTTTATTATGGGTGATTGATTCACTGATATCACCAATGACAACCATTACTGAGCATCAGTTTGAGGTGGCTGTACTGATTGAACGTGCTCTTCGTGATGGTAGTGAAATCACTTCGAGTGATGAGGCAGGCGAGTGCTTTGAGCAAGTGGTAACAGCAATTAAGACAGCAGAAGAAGATGTTATTCGTGACTATTTTGCCATATTAATAAAGGGCATGGTTGAAATGTATAGCAGCCCGCAGATAATGACCATATAGACGACAAAGCGCAGCGGGTTCTCTTTGACGCTATCAAGCAAAGTGCGATGTTCACCGACTTCCTTCTGTTTGGCATATTCAGCTTTGGCTTTTATCTGGCGCTCTTTTTGATAGGCTGCAATCAGGCTTTTGGCACGTGGTGCCTGGCTATCGTCTCGTACCCAGAAGGCGGGCACTGAAATGCCCCAGTTTCCGGGAGGAGTTTCGTAGAAGTCGATATTGTCTTCCTGTAACAGTTCGCGCACATCCTCGGCTTCATCATCCGGGACGTTACGAAGGTTAAAAATACGCAGAGCCATAATGTTTTATCGGTATTGTTAGTTTATTCAGACCAGTTGTAACGCGTTACAAGCCCCTGTTGATTGAATTCAACTTCAAGGATTTTCAGTGAAGCATTGTTGAGCTTGGGCAGTTTGCCATTGCCGTAGAAGTAGCCCCATTTTTCAGTTCTTGTGCCATCTGATTCTACCGCGAAACCACGGTTGCTGGGGGTGCCGAGCCATGCCTTCACATCTGCCTTAGTGCTGGCATTGTGTTTTATGTTGGTCTCAAAGGTTTTGATATCAAAGTCATGGCCAAATTGTACTGAAGCACAGGCGCTGAGTAATAGTACGGAGGCAATCACGCTGGTTACTCTAAAGAGATAGTTAGGATTCATGATGGAAATTAGCCAATGGTAAGTTAATGATGGACGCTATTTTAGGGGAATGAGATCGTCCTGCAAAATTTTTATCCACAAGGGACACACTTTGTTGTTTTGATGGTGGAGCCGAATCACATTTTACGGTAGTTTATAGCACGTGTCCTCGGGGAAGGGGGGCTTGATTTGCATTGCACAACTATTTTCCACACGTGGGGGCGTTATGGGGCGGTTGTTGGCAGAGGCGATTGAAGAGGGACGAGACATTGCCATTATTGGCAGTGCGTTCTTTTTTGTCGCGTTGGCGCTTTACCTTGATGCCAGTACTAGCCTTTCGATGCAAAACACCATGGGTTTCTGTGCGTGGTTCTTTCTAGGTTTGATGTTGTTGGGCGAGAGCACGGCGGTGCGGATGCAGGTGTTGGTCGCGATCGCATTTGCTACGCTCGGTGAATACTTCGCCTCTGTCTATCTGGGCGCCTATATCTACCGTTTTGAAAATGTCCCTGCTTATGTGCCGCCGGGCCATGGCATGGTCTATTTGACGGCAGTGGTGATGGCGCGCCAGGCGTTGTTTACTGTCTATCGTCAGCAGATCACCTGGCTGGTATTGGCGATAGGCGGTGTGTGGTCGCTATGGGGCCTCTTTTTTGCCGAGCGCGGTGATGCGGGTGGCGCGTTGCTATTCGCGATCTTTGTCTACTGTCTATATAAGGGGCGCTCGCCGTTAGTCTATCTCGGTGCATTTTTTATCACCACCTGGCTGGAGGTGGTGGGGACCTGGAGTGGTACCTGGTATTGGGCAGTGTATGACCCGGTGTTGGGTCTGCCGCAGGGCAACCCACCGAGTGGCGTGGCGGTGTGGTATGTGATGGTGGATGCGCTTGCACTAGCGCTGGCCCCGCGTCTTGTACTGATCATGAGACATACGCGTCGCCGACTCTTTAAGCGGAAGGCCTTACCACCGCAGATCAGCTGATTTTTGACCATGATCCGCGCCTAAGTCGCGTCGACTCACGTATAATGCCCTCCTTTATTGTTGTTGAGGAAGCGTACCTATATGTCGACGAGTAGCATTGTCTCGATTGAATCCCGAATTGCCACCGAGTTAAACGCCAGAGAAGAACAGGTAACGGCTGCGATTACGCTGCTGGATGGTGGCGATACCGTGCCGTTTATCTCCCGTTATCGTAAAGAGGTGACCGGCGGGCTGGATGATACACAGCTGCGCCTGCTTGAAGAGCGGCTTACCTATCTGCGTGAACTCGATGATCGTCGTACCACGGTGCTAAAGGCGATTGATGAGCAGGGTAAATTAGACCCGGCATTGAAACAGTCGATTCTTGAAGCGGATACCAAGACACGTCTCGAAGATCTCTACCGCCCCTACATGGTTAAGCGTCGTACCAAGGCACAGATCGCGCGTGAAGCGGGTCTGGAGCCGTTGGCTGATCTGTTATTTTCTGATCCGACCTTTGACCCGGAAGAGACCGCTGCCAATTATATCGATGCCGATAAGGGTGTTGCAGATGCCGCTGCGGCGCTTGATGGCGCACGTCAAATTCTGATGGAACGTTTTGCAGAAGATGCCGAGCTGGTGGGCGAACTGCGCGAGCACTTCTGGGAGAATGGCCAGTTGCACGCGACTGTGGTGGCAGGCAAAGAAAATGAAGGGGCCAAGTTCTCCGATTATTTTGATAAGCGTGAAGCGATTAAATCAATTCCATCACACCGTGCATTGGCGATGTTCCGCGGCCGCAGTGAAGGCATCCTGCAACTGGCACTGGTGATACCCGACGATGAAGAGGCGACCGCAAAACGTGAACCCACCAGTGGCGAGCGAAAAATTGCGCGAGCTTTTGGGATTAAAGATGAAGGTCGTCCGGCTGACCGCTGGTTACAGGATACCGTGCGCTGGACATGGCGCGTAAAACTCTCGATGCATGTCGATCTTGAATTGAAAAAACGGCTGCGTGAGGCGGGTGAACTTGATGCGATCAACGTCTTTGCCAATAACCTGAAAGATCTGTTGCTCGCCGCCCCAGCCGGACCGCGTGCCACTATCGGGCTTGATCCCGGTCTGCGTACCGGGGTTAAAGTCGCGGTGGTGGATAACACCGGTAAGTTGGTTGATTATGCGACGATCTATCCGCATGCGCCGAAGAACCAGTGGGATCAATCGGTCCATACGTTGGCGCTGTTAGCGAAAAAACATAATGCTGATCTGGTGAGCATTGGTAACGGTACCGCGTCGCGTGAGACCGATAAGCTGGCGGGTGATTTGATTAAGCAACATAGCGATCTTCGTTTGACCAAGATTATGGTGTCGGAGGCGGGCGCGTCGGTTTATTCGGCATCGGAGCTGGCGGCGCGTGAGTTTCCTGATCTCGATGTATCGATACGTGGCGCAGTCTCAATCGCACGCCGTCTGCAAGACCCACTGGCGGAACTGGTGAAGATTGAACCGAAGGCAATTGGTGTGGGGCAGTATCAACATGATGTGAGTCAGGTGCGTCTGGCGCGCAGTCTGGAAGCGGTGATCGAAGATTGTGTGAATGCCGTGGGTGTTGATGTGAATACCGCATCGGTGGCGCTGCTCGCCAATATCGCGGGACTTAATGCAACGCTTGCGCAGAACATCGTTGATTACCGTGATCTCAATGGTCGCTTTGAAGACCGTAAAACGTTATTAAAAGTCACGCGCCTTGGGCCAAAGGCTTTTGAGCAGGCGGCTGGCTTTCTGCGCGTGATGAATGGTAAAAACCCGCTTGATGGTTCGGCGGTACATCCTGAGGCCTACCCAGTGGTTGAGCGGATCGCGGCGTTTAATAAGGGTGATGTGCGTTCCATCATTGGCGATAGTGCGCTGCTGAAAAAGCTCGATCCAAAAGAGTTCACCGATGAGAAATTTGGTGAACCAACCGTGCGAGATATTCTGGCAGAGTTGGATAAGCCGGGTCGTGATCCACGCCCTGAGTTTGTTACCGCCAGCTTTAAAGATGGCGTCGAAAAACTGAGCGACCTGAAAGAAGGGATGATGCTTGAGGGCATTGTGACGAACGTGACCGCTTTTGGTGCCTTTGTCGATGTTGGTGTTCATCAGGATGGCCTGGTGCATATCTCGGCACTGGCAGATAAGTTTGTCAGTGATCCACGTGCCGTGGTTAAAGCGGGTGATGTGGTAAAGGTGCGGGTGATTGATGTTGATCTGCAACGAAAGCGCATCGCATTAACGATGAAGTCTCAGGGTGATGATAATCAAATGCCGAAGCAAGAACGACAGCATCAACCTTCCAATAGAAGGCCGCCGCAGCAGAAACAACAACCGAAGCAAGAGACCGCCATGGCGGCTGCCTTTGCTGGTTTAAAGAGAAAGTAAAATGTCAGTAGAACTGTTTATAAAAAAACTAGCCGACACGCCGGATGGGATTGCATTCGGTGAGACGATGGCATTAATCGAAACCCATTTTGACTATACCCCGAGTCGTTTTACTAATGGCGCAGGGGATAATCAGGCCGTTAACGAGGCGGGTACCAATGAGGGTTCATGCAAAATTTTTGCGTTGGGTCAATTGCTACAGCTGACTGAAGCGCAGACGCTAAATTGCTTTGGCGATTATTACCGTGTTGATGTGTTGCAGTATCCCGATGGCAGTGACCACGCCAACATCCGAAACTTTATGGTTCATGGCTGGGGTGGCATTGTCTTTGATAATGCTGCGTTGCAGGCAAAGGGTTAATCATGTCGCTAGCCGATTTAAACAGCGTAGTTGAGATTGTCATTAATGCCGCAAAGCAGGAGTTGAACCCTCGCTTTACGCACAGTGAGCGTGAATACAAATCCGACGGTAGTATCGTTACCGAAGCAGATCGCGCCGTACAACAGGTGATTGAAACAGCACTGAAACAGCAGTGGCCTGAGATTCTATTTGTTGGTGAAGAGATGAGCGAAGCAGAGCAGATTGCTTTGCTTGACACTAAAGATCAAGCGCTATGGTGCCTTGACCCGGTCGATGGCACCAGCAACTTTGCGGCGGGTATTCCATTCTGCGCGGTGTCACTGTCACTGCTCAAAGATGGCGAGGTGTTGATGGGTGTTGTTTATGACCCGATGCGTGATGAATGTTTTAGCGCAATCAAAGGTGAAGGGTCATGGTTGAATGGTGAACGACTTGGCAAACGTATACCCGAGCCACCACTTGCCAAAGGGATTGGCATGGTCGACCTGAAAAGATTGCCACGAGAATTAGCAATACGCATCATCGATGAAAAACCATTTAGCTCTCAACGTAACGTTGGAGCCGTCGCTTTAGAGTGGTGCTGGATTGCTGCAGGTCGTTGTCATGTCTATCTGCATGGCAGGCAGCGTATCTGGGATTATGGTGCCGCGAGTCTTGTATTGCATGAGGCCGGGGGGCATTCGATGACGCTTGAGGGTGGACCGGTGTTATCCGTTAGCCTTGAGCCACGTTCAGCGGTGGCTGCGCTTAATAAAGAGCTGTTTGATGAGTGGGTGGGCTGGCTTGGGATGGTGATTAATAAGTAGTCATCATACTATATTAGTAGGCTTGTTTTGCTCTCTGCCGTAATACCACTTCATCACAAACGGTGGCAGTAATGTTGTTAGCGCAATCACAATAATCATCCCCGCATAAATTTCATTATTAAACGCGCCGCTGACACGCCCTAGTTCGGCAAAGATTAGTCCGACTTCGCCGCGTGGGATCATTGCGGTGCCGATCATCCACTTCATCTGTATTGGCACCTTGAGCACAAACGCACCTAGCAGTTTTCCAGTGACGGCTGCTAAAAACATGCTGAGTGAAAAGAGCCATATGAAAGGTGAAGACCAGTCTATCTCATGTAGTGCAAGTGACAGACCGACCATCACAAAGAAGATCGGGGTGAAGAGGTGGATGATTGGCTTCATCTCCTGTTCAATGCTACGTGCAAATGTTTTATTGCTGCGTAGTGCAATACCGAAGGGTAGAAAGAAGCGGCGTGATAGCGCGAGTCCGGCGGCAAATCCGCCCAGTAATTCTGGCGCACCGATGGCATGTGCCAGCCATGCAAAAAAGAGTACCAGCGAGACGATCATGGTTGGGATCAAGCCGGGAATTTCACTCTGTGCATGCAGCCGGCCGATGGCGACTGATAGGAGTTTAGCTGCAATCGGTGCAATAACGAAAAACGCGATGACAAAGGTGAGAACTTTGCCACTATTGATCAGGCTAACTTCGCCTGCTACGGAGAATTCATAGAGCATTGCCAGCAGAATCACGCCGAGGATATCATCGACAACGGCTGCGCCGAGTACGATCTGCCCCTCTTCGCTGTGTTGCCGTTTGAGGTCGGTGAGCACGCGTACGGTGATGCCGATGCTGGTGGCGGTGAGTGTGCCACCAATAAACAGTGAAACGAGCATCGATAATTCAAAGCCCCAATATGCCACCGTGAAGCCGAGCAATAGTGGCGCAATAAAACCAATGATCGCGACGAAAAAAGACTTAAAACCGGTACGCATCAGGCGGCGTAGATCGGTATCGAGCCCTACTTCGAAGAGCAATAGAATGATGCCGATCTCGGCTAATAGTTTGATTGCATCACTGGGCGAGACCCAACCAAGCAGGCTTGGACCGAGTAGCACACCGGCAAAGAGTTCGCCTATAACAGATGGTATTTGCAGGCGTACCGCGAGCTCTGAAAATATCCTGGCACATAGCAGGATGATCAGTAGGTGTAATAAAACGGTATGGACTTCCACTTGAATCTTCTACCTACTTTAGATTGCTAGCAGTGGCTTTAGCATATCATGTGCGGGTCAAAGCGGGTGGCAACCAGAGGTATGGCGGTGGATGAGGCGTTTTTCGTTGCTGACGTTTGTTAGTGCGGGGTGGGGGTATAACATAGGAGCCACTTGTAAAGTGATCGCTATCATCTGTTGATGAGCTGTTCTTTAACAAGGGGCTCCAGGCTGGGGAGATCTTTACTGCAGTGTACGCTTAGCGGCGACCACCACGTTTGTTTTTTGGTTCTTCAAAGTTCACACGTAGTGATTTACCGCTGAAGTCTTTGCCATCAAGTCCTGAAATTGCGGCGCGTGCTTCATGCCCTTCCATCTCGATAAAGCCAAACCCTTTGCATTTGTTAGAGAAGACATCCGTTGCTAATTTAATAGAACGTACCTTGCCGAATTGCGAAAAAAGTTCAGTGACTTCAATTTCATTGGTCGAAGGGGGCAGGTTACCAACAAAGAGTTTTTTCATGGTGATGTCCTTATAGAATCAGGAATTCTATTTTGAAAGCGGTGGCCTGATGCGAAATCAAGCGAGATATAAAGTCTACGTAGCCCTGTTTGATAAGGCTACGTAGATAGAGCGATTTCTTACTGAGGTTGAACCTGTGCAGCCTGCAGACCTTTTGGCCCGGTTTCAACCTGGTAGCTTACGGCTTGACCTTCGGTTAGCGTTTTAAAGCCATCACCGACGATTGCGTTGAAATGTACAAATACATCTTCGCCGCCCTCAGCTGGGGTGATAAAACCAAAGCCTTTAGATTCGTTAAACCATTTTACGGTACCAGTATTCATTGTATTGAAATCCTCAAAACTTAATTTAATTGTAATAATAATAGCGTGCAGATGACGCAATGAGGATTCAGAGAGGGAGCCGTATGGTGTTCTAAGAAAGCCAGCCTGAGCCAATGCAAGCAAAAACACTATACCCTATTCCCGTAACAAAAACCTAATTATTCGTTTTAGCAGAATAATTTAAGTAAACAATCAGAATTATAAAGGTGCATGGTTTTGTTATCTTTTATTCCAGCATAAACGCGCTGATTTATACTGTGGCGCGTTTATGCTGAAGCGCATGTATCTGTGATTAAGGGCGTTGACTTGCGGCACGCATCCCTTGCCAGAAGATGGCGAGTTGTTGACGGTAGCTGATGGGAATGGCGTCTGGATTACTCATCCGCAGCAATAATGGTATGCCGTAAAATAGTGACACGAGACCTAACATTGCAGTAGGTACATGCGTGTTGGCGGGTAGCTCACCTTTGTTAATCGCCTGTTGTAATGCGGGTACTAATACCGTATCAAGTCCACTGACGTCGAGGGCTTCAATCTCGCTGGCGTTTTCTTCGTTGATGACATTTTCAAATGCACGATGGCGTTCTGCTCGGCCAATCGGTTGTGGAGATGGTTTTTCTCGTAGGCGTGCCAGGCGTGCAAGCACTTCGCCCATTAAGCCGGGGTGCTGTTGAAATTGTTGGGCGGCTGTTGCGAATAGCGCATCGATGGCGGCGGCTCCAGTCTGAGCGCTGCTGCGAATTTTCCATGCGATCTCTAAGGTCCACAGTTGCACATAGTAATCGAGCAGGTCGCCTTTTTTTGAGAAGTAGTTGAAGAAGGTTGCCTCTGAGATTTCAACGTCATCACAAAGGGAGTTGACGGTGATCTCTTCCATCGGTGTCGCCTCAAGGCGTTGAATCGCGGCGTTTACCAGTGCCAGCTTGGTGCGGGCATATTTTCGTTCACGTAGTGGAATCTTGGGCTTGGCGGCCATTAAATATCTCCTTGAAATCTGGCGCTCTAATTATTTTAAAGTCTAGTCTATTAATTTAATAAACATTAATAATTTTGTTTTTTATTTGTATTTCAATTGGCTATAGGTGTTTTAAAAAGGGGGCTGATTTCTGCTTAAGATACACGTGTTATGTATATTGTTCTATAGAATTTTAGAGTCTGCAATGTTTTATTGGTAATGACCTTATGGAACAGCAAGTTAAAAATAGAAAATTTCTACAATGAGATTTAAGCATGTTAGACTGCACGCCTTAATTTTCAGGCTATTCTATATATAGCCGACAGAAATAGTTCACCAGCACCGCTTCAACCAGATAGGTATCCAGATGGACAGACTAAAGCAGCTTCTCGAAGAGCGTATCCTGATTCTCGATGGCGCGATGGGCACGATGATTCAGCGCCACAAACTCGAAGAGGCCGATTATCGTGGTGAACGCTTTGCCGATTATCCATCTGATTTAAAGGGGAATAATGACCTGCTGGTTATCACGCAGCCTGAGATCATCCGCGGCATTCACACCGAGTACCTTGAGGCGGGCGCGGATATTATCGAGACCAATACCTTCGGTGCCAACGCCACTACGCTGGAGGCATACGGCATGGCAGACCTCTGTTATGAGATGAATGTGGCCGGCGCACGGGTGGCGCGTGAGGCGTGCGATGCGGTGGCGACCGACAACAGGCCGCGCTTTGTGGCCGGTGTTCTGGGGCCAACCGACAAAACTGCCAACATCTCACCCGATGTAAATGATCCCGCGGTGCGTAGAATCACCTTTGATGAGCTGGTGGCGGATTACAAAGTGGCGACCAACGGTCTGATCGATGGCGGCTCCGATACCATTTTGATCGAAACGATCTTTGACACACTGAATGCCAAGGCGGCGATCTTTGCGGTGAAGAGTGTCTTTGAAGCTCGCGGGATGGAGCTGCCGATTATGATCTCCGGCACCATCACTGATGCATCGGGTCGTACCCTGACCGGGCAGGTGACCGAGGCATTTTATAATTCACTGGCGCATGCCAACCCGATCTCTATCGGCCTTAACTGTGCGCTCGGTGCCGATGAACTGCGTCAGTATGTGGAAGAGCTATCGCGCATTGCCGGCTGCTACGTCTCCGCGCATCCCAATGCCGGGTTGCCGAATCCACTTGCTGAAACAGGCTATGACGATACGCCAGATAACATGGCCGGCTTTATCAAGGAGTGGGCCGAGAGTGGCTTCCTGAATATCATCGGTGGCTGTTGTGGTACCTCACCGGAATTTATTAAGGCGATCGCTGAAGCAGTCGATGGCGTGGCCCCTCGCAAACGACCAGTGATTGCGGTCGAGAGTCGTCTTTCCGGATTAGAGCCCTTTAACATCAGCGACAAATCACTCTTTGTGAATGTGGGCGAGCGTGCCAACGTGACCGGTTCTGCCAAATTTAAACGCCTGATCATCGAAGGGCAGTTTGATGAGGCGCTGAGTATCTGTCGCGAACAGGTCGAAAACGGCGCGCAGGTGATCGACATCAACATGGATGAGGCGATGCTCGATGGCGAGGCATCGATGATCCACTACCTGAACCTGATCGCATCCGAGCCCGATATCTCAAAAGTACCGGTGATGGTCGATTCATCCAAATGGAGCATTATCGAAGCCGGTCTAAAGTGCATTCAGGGCAAGGGCATTGTGAACTCGATCTCTTTGAAAGAGGGTAAAGAGCAGTTTGTTTACCACGCCAATCTGATTAAAAAATATGGTGCGGCAACCGTGGTGATGGCCTTTGATGAAAAGGGCCAGGCCGATACCTATGAACGTAAGATTGAGATCTGCAAAAACTCATACGACATTCTGGTGAATGAGGTTGGCTTTCTGCCGCAGGACATTATCTTTGATCCCAACATCTTTGCGGTTGCTACCGGTATTGAAGAACACAACAACTACGCGGTCGACTTTATTGAAGCGACGCGCTGGATTAAAGAGAACCTGCCGCATGCCAAAGTGTCGGGTGGTGTCTCGAATGTCTCGTTTTCTTTCCGCGGTAATAACCCGGTGCGTGAAGCGATTCACGCAGTGTTCCTCTATCACGCGATCCAGGCGGGGATGGACATGGGAATTGTTAATGCTGGTCAGCTGTCGATTTACGATGACCTGCCGGAGGAGCTACGCGAGCGTGTTGAAGATGTGATTTTGAATCGACGCGATGATGGTACTGATCGTCTACTGGAGATTGCAGATAAGTATAGAGGCGACGGTGTTGTTGCTAAAAAAGAAGATCTTGAATGGCGTAGCTGGCCGGTGGGTAAGCGCATCGAACATGCGATGGTCAAAGGTGTTGATACCTATGTGGTTGAAGATACTGAAGAGGCGCGCCAGGCATCCGAGCGTCCAATCCATGTGATCGAAGGGCCGTTGATGGACGGCATGAATGTGGTGGGTGATCTGTTTGGCGCAGGCAAGATGTTCCTGCCGCAGGTCGTCAAGTCAGCTCGTGTGATGAAAAAGGCGGTCGCGCACCTGATTCCGTTTATCGAAGCAGAGAAGTCTGAAGGGGCCGCGAAGAGTAACGGTAGAATTCTGATGGCCACTGTTAAGGGTGACGTGCATGACATCGGCAAAAACATCGTCGGCGTGGTGTTGCAGTGTAATAACTTTGAGGTGTTCGATATCGGTGTGATGGTGCCGACGGTGACAATCCTGGAAAAGGCGAAGGAACATAATGTTGATGTGATTGGGCTGTCGGGTCTGATCACGCCATCGCTGGAGGAGATGACCCACATCGCTAAAGAGATGCAGCGTCTGGGGATGAATACCCCCATCATGCTGGGTGGCGCGACCACATCCAAGGCACACACCGCAGTGAAGATCGATCCACATTATGAGCATCCGGTGGTGTGGGTGAAAGATGCCTCGCGTGCAGTGGGTGTTGCCCAGAGTTTGATCTCTAAAGACCTGCGTACAAAGTTTGTGGGTGACCTGAAGGCGGAATATCAGGGGGTGCGCGAACGCCACGTCGCACGCCAGAAAGATGCCAGATGGCTCTCGTTAGCACAGGCGCGTGCCAACAGGACTCCGATCGACTGGGCAAGCTATCAACCGACAACACCTGCTTTTACCGGCACCAGGGTGTTTGATGATTATCCACTGCAGGAGCTGGTGGAGTACATCGACTGGACGCCATTTTTCCATTCGTGGGAATTGAAAGGCAGCTATCCTAAAATCTTTGATGATGCGGAAAAGGGTGAAGAGGCGATAAAACTGTTTGCCGATGCCGAGGCAATGTTGCAACGGATCATCGATGAAAAATGGTTGCAGGCCAACGCCGTGATTGGGCTTTATCCTGCCAATAGTGTTGGCGATGACATTGAGGTTTACAGCGATGAGTCGCGCACAGAGGTGATCACGACATTCCATAATTTGCGCCAGCAACAGGAAAAGGCAGCTGGAAAACCGAATCGTTGCCTGACTGACTTTGTTGCGCCGAAGGCGAGTGGCGTTAAAGATTATATCGGTAACTTTGCCGTGACCACCGGTGTTGGTATCGATGAGCGTATTGCCGCCTATGAGGCTGATCATGATGATTACAACTCAATCATGTTGAAGGCGCTGGCAGACCGTCTTGCCGAGGCCTTTGCAGAACGGATGCATATGCGAGTACGTAAAGAGTTCTGGGGCTACGCGAGTGATGAGTCGCTGGATAGCAGTGAGCTGATTAAAGAAGAATACAAAGGGATTCGTCCAGCGGCGGGTTATCCCGCCTGCCCGGATCACACCGAAAAGGATCAGATCTGGGCATTGATGCAGGTCAAAGAAAATACCGGCATCTGGTTAACTGAGTCGAAGGCGATGGTACCAACGGCAGCGGTCAGTGGTGTCTACTATGGCCACCCGGATGCGACCTACTTTGGTGTCGGAAAAATCAACCGTGAACAGGTTGAGGAGTATGCCGCTCGTAAAGGGATGTCGATGCAGGATGCTGAATACTGGTTGGCACCAAATCTGGGGTATGACCCGGAGTAAGGTCGGCGCTGGTTTGTGGGTATGTGGCATTGCTGATTTGGTGTTGGCAATGCCATATTTGAGAAAATTAAAGCAGGGTCCGGTGTTGACCCAGTGTTAACTAGCCGGGCCTTGCCCGATTGGTTGTGCCAGCATAGCCGGACATCCATAAAGTCCTAGATGAGAAGTCTTCTCGTGTATCACCGATCCCTTAGGACCAGGCCAGCCCACCTCATGCTGGTGCTTTAATTCGTTAAAACGGATGTCATGTAGTAACCACTGAGCATCAATCAAGCCGGCAATGGTTTGATTGATGGTGTTTCATGCAATCTTGTCTATATAATAACCCTATATCATTAATATATAGACAGAGTGTGGCGTATATATGGTTATTATACGGAATGGGCTGTCTATCTAATAACCAAGTTAGGGCTATACAAATGAATGACCTTACTTTCAGGCAGCAACTCGAAAAAGCCAATGCCCCGGATGAGGTGCGCCAGAGACTTGCCGCAGGAAACTACGGTCAGCAAAAGTCTAAAATTGCTCAAG